>OGQY01000376.1_pt1 | contig 36652 bp, 29 predicted proteins | sample 1553361 | NCBI WGS metagenome assembly OGQY01 (sample SAMEA2579963, study PRJEB22360) | human gut metagenome | reverse complement strand
GGATAGGGGTCGGTTCTTATGGCCCCGCCGGCAGCACCACCGAGCCTGTGCTCTCCACCGGCATCACCATGACCGGCACTCGCTATACCGCGGCGGCCGATGACCTGCACCGGCAGATGCCGGAATTCAATTTCGTCACCTACAAGACCTCCGATGACGGTCTGCACCTGACCAGCGGCACCCAGGCCAACGATGCCTGGACGCTGACCCACGAGGACGCCGCGCTGACCTACACCGTCAGCCCCTTCTTTGCCGATGCCTTCGCCCTGTCCTCCAGCAATGCGCCGGGAACGGCCTCCAAGCCCTACCAGGTACGCTCCATAGAGCAGCTGCAATACATTAACTGGAGCTATATCGACAGTCAGGGCAGCACGACGCGCGATGTCACAGGCAGTAATAGTGACTACAAGTATTATCCCTATCTGCAATACACCAACCGCCGCGACAATGCGCTGCAGACAAAGGCGATGGCGCTGGCCGGCGACAGCACCGGCGGCCCCCGTCCTATCCTCACCTGGCAGCAGACCCACGACCTCAACGGGGCAGGACACGGCACCGCCGCCGACGGCACGGCCGCAAACTATGACTTCCACCCCATTGCCGGTGCGGTGAACAACGGCCAGTTGAACAGGGGCAATGAAACCTATGATCTGACGCTGTACAACTGGTTCGGCGGTATCTACGACGTCGGCAACTACTACATCAAGAATGTGAACATCACCTCCCATTGCTACAACGTGGGTCTGTTCGGTACCACCGCCGGCGCGGAGATCAAAAACATCGTGCTCTACAGCGACAACGACGCCGTTATCCAGCGCAAGACCGACGCCACCCCCGCCTCCGGTGCCACCGGACCGGAGAATTACGCCACCTCCTACGCCCTGGGCGGTCTGGTAGGCATCGCCTACGACTATGATGAAAACCTGAAGGACAAGACGAAGGTCAGCACCATCAGCAACTGCGCTATCGCCGGCTACACCGTGACCGACAACAGCAAAAACCGGCAGTTCTTGGGCGAAGCCGCCATCGGCGGGCTGGTGGGCGTATCCAGCGCCAATCTGAACAGGTGCTCCGCCGTGGTCAAGCTGAATATCAACTGTACCCACCGCTACGCCAGTGAAACAAACACCGGCGCCATGAACAAGGCCCAGTGGGGCAACTATGTCCGCGTGGGCGGCCTGGTGGGCGGCGTCCGCTATGATGTGTCGGACTGCTACACCGGCGGCAGCATCACCGTCGCCAACGATCTGCTGAACGAGCGCATCCTCACCGGTGATGGCTCCAACACCTCCTTCGTGGATCGCTATGAGTCGACGCCTAAATCCGTCAAAATGACCCAGGGCGGCGCGGAGGCCGGCCCGGACACCTACGTGTACATCGGCGGCATCGGCGGCAGCGGCTTCTCCGCCACCTTCGCCAACTTCTCCGGCAGCAAGGACGGCCAACCCACCTACAACAACTGCTACACCTACATGACCTTCCCTGCCATGGAGGGCACCATCACCGGCATCTCCCTCATCGGCAGCATCGCCGACCGTGCCGGCGTGAACGGCGGCACCGCACAGCTGACCATCAACAACTGCTACTACCTGGACAGCAGCGCCGCGATCTCCTTCAACAACCTCCCCACCTTCTACAGCAAGTTCAACAGGACCTGGTCCCCATCCCAGTGGCAATACATCTACACCTACTACTCCCTGGCCACCCTGTTGAGCACCGATACCGCGCGGATGGATATGCTCCGTGGCGATCTGAGCTATCTGTCCAAGTACACCTGGAACACCGGCAGCAGCCCCTACACCATCAACGGCCTGACAGCCCTGAGCTACGAGCAGATGTCCGGCCGTGCGGACATCGACGGAAAGAGCTTCACCGCGCTGCTGAACGGCGGCAGCGACGACGGCAGCTTCCACTGGGTCACCACGGAGGAAAACGGCCAGTCGGCCCACGGCAAATACAGCTTCCCCGGCAGCGCGGCAGCCCTCCGCGGACAGGACTACCCCTTCCCCACCGTATTGACCCAGGGCACCGCCTGCCTGCACTACGGCGAATGGCCCTCCCGCGGCCTGTACTGGAGCAGCGGCGTCCTTTCGCTGGACCGTATCACCACCCCCAACGCCACGCTGTCGCTGCACTTCACCCAGGACATCGGCACTGACGCCACACCCACCATCACCTGCTCCCGCAACGGCATCGTGGACGTCTCCGTACCGCAGGCACAGACGCCCCCGGCGGACGTCCGGCACAGCTACACTGTGACCCTCACCGGCCTGTCGGTCGGCTCTACCGAGGTCTTCGCCACGTTGGGTGACTATACCGCCCGACTGCTGGTGAGCGTCACCTCCACGCTGGACATCTCCGTGGACGGCCTGCCCGGCGATGACTTCTTCGTCGGTGACCCCTGTAATTTAACGCTCACCGCCCGCGACAGCCGCGGCAGCGCACTGGATGTCGAATGGACAGTCACGCCCCAGCACGGCAACAGTGTCCTCACAGCCTCTGCCCCCGCCGTTGATGCCGGCGGCACGGCATCTGTCACCCTCACCGCCGCCGGCGAGGGTGAGGACCGCACCCTGATCACCGCCGCCTACACTGCCCCCGGCGGCGAGACCTTCACCAGCCAGCTGCCCCTCATTATCCCCGTCCGCATGCAGGGCGTGCTGGGAATCGCCAACACCTCCGGCGAACCCTCAGTCTACTGGCAGGGCGTCATGGATCGGGACGGCACGGCCTTCACGGACGACGTGCCCTCCGGCGCGCCGTACACCGACCGCCCCGCCTACGCCGGTGCCAAGCTGTACCTGTACAGCCGGGGCAGCGCCGCCACCTTTGACGGTCTCTCCGTCTCCGGCGTCACCGTCAAAGGCGGCGCCGACGCCACGGAGTACGTCCTCCGGCCCATGCCCGTCTCCAACGACGAGGACACCTCCGTCCTCCATCCCGACGTGTTCCGCGCCGAGAACGACGACTTCCGCGTCACCGTGGGCACACCGGCAAAGGACACCACCAGCGCCTTCACCTACCGTCCCCTGACGGTCAAGGGGCGCAGCCAAGGCCAGATCACCCTCACCGTCACATTGACGGACGCCGAAAGCCACGCCTTCACCCTGTCCATTCCCTACACCCTGACGGAGGAGGACACCCGGGTGACCGCCACCCTCCGGGTGGATGAGCAGGCGCTCACCCTGTCTGTCCCCTACGGCACAGCGCCTACGGCGGAGGACGTGGCCCGGCTTCTGACGGACAATGGCATCTCTCCGGACACCATCGACAGCTGGACCCCGGACATCACCCAGCCGCTGTATGCCGACACGGCCTTCACCGCCGTGCGCAAAACGGCGGACAGCGGCGGTGCCCCCACCGTCCCGGACGCCGATATCCCCGCTTCCGGCAGCAAGGACCCGGAGGACACGCCCTCCGACGATCCATCCGCCCCGGACAGCAGCAGCTCCGGCACCGATCCCACGCCCGAGCCGTCACCGGACACCCTTCCATGACCCACCGCAGAAAGGAGGCCCTCCCGTGCACAAACTGAAAAACCAACAGGGCGCCACGCTGATGATGGCCCTCCTTCTGCTGCTGGCCGCCAGTATGGTCAGCGCGGTGATCCTCACCGCCGCCACCTCCTCGGCCCGCCGTCTGGAGAATGACCGGGTTGCCCGGCAGGCGTATCTGACGGTCAGCTCCGCGGCCCGTCTGCTGCGTGATGATATCCTGAACGCCTCCTTTGTCCAGGAGACGGTGAAGACCACCTATACCAATGACACCTCCACCGAAACGAGCCGCGAAACGACCTCACCCACCGGGTTTACGGCCGCATGGCTCAAAGCCGGCAAGGCCGCCGTGGACAGGGACAGCGGCAAAAGCTTTACCGACACCATCACCCTATCCGTGGACGGGCTGGATGATGTCTCCGCCGTCTTTACCATGGCGCCCAATTACGACATCACCATCGTCCTGCACCTGGCCGACGGCGGCGACAGTGACTGCCGCCTGGTGCTGATGCTCCGCGAAAACAAGGCCGATCCCACTGTCAGCACCGTCAGCGGCGGCGGTCTCTGGGTCCGCGATGTCACCACGACCACAACAACGATCTCCTGGTCGCCGGACAACGCCACCATCGAAAAGGAGGCGGTCGTATCAAAAAGCTGAACAGCACCCGCGGCGAAACGCTGGTAGAGACGCTGGTCTCCATCCTGATCATCGTATTGACCTTCGTGTTTCTGACCACCGCCGCCGTCTCCGCCGCCAAGATCAACGCTAAGGTCCGTTCCGCCGACATCTCCTTCCACTACAGCAGCGCGGTGTCGAACGACACCGCCGCCCTGACCGCCTCCGGCGGCGGCACCCGCAGCGGCCGCACCACCGTGCAGGTCTATGAGAACAACGGCTGCCTCTATTACGAGGAGGTCACGCCATGAACAAGCTTCGTGACCGCCGCGGCTTCACCCTGACGGAGCTGCTGTGCGCCGTTCTCATCGTCCTGCTCGTCAGCGCCCTGCTGACCGTGGGCGTCCGCTTCGCCGGCCGCACCTACAACAGCTCCATGCAGCTGTCCGAGGCCCAGGAGCTGTGCTCCTCCCTTACCAGCGTTATCAGCGACAAGCTGCGCTTCTGCGGCACCGTGACCCCCGGCGCGGACGGCAGCCTGGACCACATCTTTATTCAGGATCTGGGCAGCGTGGAGGGCGAGGGCGCCGCCTTTCAGGTGGATGCCGACGGCCAGCTCACCCTGGGCAGCACCAGACTGCTCAGCAGCGCCGCCTATCCCCGGGGTCTTCGGGTCCGCGATGTCAGTCTGCGCTACGACAGTGCTTCGGGCATCTTTACCGTGACCCTTCAGGTGGGCACTGTCGACAGCACCCTGGCCGAGACAGACTTCGAGGTCCGGCGCTTAAATCACACATGAAAAAAAGCACCCCCTGCGGGGTGCTTTTCTTCACTTCTTAAAGCTGTCCTTCAGCGACACACTGCGGTTGAACACCATATGCGCCGCGGAGCTGTCGCGGTTGTCCAGGCAGAAATAGCCCACACGCATGAACTGGAACGTGGGCGCGTTGACGCCGGTGCGGTCGGCCTGCTTGTCGAACGCCTCCGCCACCTTCCGCATCTCCGGCTCCACCTTGCAGCCGGTGAGCACCGTAAGGCTCTCCGGGTTCAGGCAGTCCAGGAAGTCCTTGTCCGGGCCGTCGGGCTGCTCGTCGGAAAACAGGTTGTCGTACAGCCGGACCTCCGCATCCATGCAGTTCTCCGCGTCCACCCAGTGGAGCGTGGCACCCTTGACCTTGCGGCCGTCGGCGGGATCACCGCCGCTGGACTCCGGATCATAGGTGCACAGCACCTCGGTAACGTTGCCGTCCGCGTCCTTCACACAGCCGGTACACTGCACCAGATACGCGCCCTTCAGGCGGCACTCCGGACCGTTGGGGGTCAGTCGCTTGTACTTGGGCACCGGGACCTCCATAAAGTCCTCCGCCTCGATCCACAGATGGCGCGAGAAGGTGATCTCATGGGTGCCCTGCACCGGGTCGGTGGGGTTGTTCTCCACCGTGAATACCTCGCTCTTGCCCTCGGGATAGTTGGTCACCGTCAGCTTCACCGGGTGCAGCACCGCCATGGTGCGCTCCGCGTGGGCGTTCAGGTCCTCCCGCAGGCAGTGCTCCAGGAAGCCGTACTCGATGGTGTTGGGGGACTTGGCCACGCCGATGCGCTCACAGAAGTTGCGGATAGCGGCGGCGGTGTATCCCCGGCGGCGCAGGCCACACAGCGTGGGCATCCGGGGATCGTCCCAGCCGGAAACATAGTTCTCCTCCACCAGCTTGCGGAGCTTCCGCTTGGACATGACCGTGTGGTCGATGCCCAGCCGGGCAAACTCAATCTGCCGGGGATGGGCGGGCAGCTCACAGTGCTCGATGACCCAGTTGTACAGGGGCCGGTGCGCCTCGAACTCCAGCGAGCACAGGCTGTGGGTGATGCCCTCCAGCGCGTCCTGAATGGGGTGCGCGAAGTCATACATGGGATAGATGCACCACTTGTTTCCCTGCCGGTGGTGGCTCATGTGGTTGATACGGTAGATGACCGGGTCACGCATATTGAAGTTGCCGCTGGCCAGGTCGATCTTGGCCCGCAGCGTCATGGCGCCGTTGGGGAACTCCCCGGCCCGCATACGGGCGAACAGGTCCAGGCTCTCCTCGATGGGCCGATCCCGGTAGGGGGACACGGCGGGGATGCCGATGTCGCCGCGGTTGGCCTTGAACTCCTCCGGTGTCAGCTGGCACACATAGGCCAGCCCCTTTTTGATCAGCAGCACCGCCTGGCGGTAGTCCTCCTCAAAGTAGTCGCTGCCGTAAAAGAAGCGGTCGCCCCAGTCAAAGCCCAGCCAGTGGATGTCCTGCTTGATGGCCTCCACGAATTCCTCGTCCTCCTTGGTGGGGTTCGTGTCGTCCATACGCAGGTTGCACAGGCCGTTATACCGCTCGGCGGTGCCGAAGTCGATGGTCAGTGCCTTGCAGTGTCCAATATGCAGATAGCCGTTAGGCTCCGGCGGGAAACGGGTGTGAACGGTCATTCCCTGGAACTGACCACCCGCTGCGATGTCCTCGTCGATGAAATTGATAATGAAGTTTTTGCCGGACTCCTCCGTTTCGGGGGTCTTGATTTCCTCGGCCATGATCTTTCTCACACTCCTTGTATGTCGTAATATTGTGCAAAAGCAATTTTTAATTATAACCGCCCATGAGGGGAATTGCAAGAGGTTTGCCCTCCCTCCTGCAAAAAACTCACAGGGCGTCAAATTCCTCCCGGGTCAGCAGGAGATCCAACGCCTCCAGAAGCCCGTTGGCGGTCAGCCGTGCGGGCAGACCCAGCTCCCTTTGCAGCGTTGCCCGCCTTTCGGCGGAGCCGGGGCCGATCAGTCCCTTGTCCAGAAGATCCGCCTTCGTAATACCGGCGGAGCGGCGGGGTGCGTCCTCCCCCTCGAAGGTGGCACCGGCGCGGCGAAGAGCGTCCGTCAGCACCTGCGGCGTCATACCTTCCACGCCCAGCTTGCCCTCCTTCCCCGGCTTTCTCTTGCGCTTCTCCTTGCCGTACACGTCGGGGACATACGCCTGCTTTACTCTGTCCGGGGGCAGCAGCCCCTTCAGGTGGCTGCGGAGCACGAAGCCCGCGCCGTCCGGGTCGGTCAGCAGGATCACGCCCCGCGCCTCCGCCAGACGGCGGAGATACGCCGCCTTTTCCCTGTCGTTGAACAGGGCGAAGCCGCCCACCTCCACTACAGCGGCATCCACTGCCTGTAGGAGCGTATTTCTGTCATACCGCCCCTCTACTACGATGACTTCCCTGACCCGCGGCTTCACTTCACACCTGCCAGTTCCATGAGAAATAGCTTCAGTTCGCCCTCATTGTCCATGTTTCGTTCGCTTTTCATGCGATGATCCAGTGTCTGACAGCGCTTCACCGCCTCACGGCACCAGCTGCGCCGCACACCCCGAGCCGACTGCATCAGTTTTTTAGCTGGGTAATCGGACTTCATGCGCCACAAATCCTTCAGCCACAGCACGTCCTTGCCGCCGTCGATCGCCAGCCGGGCTGTGTACAGCTGCCGCAGCGTCTTTCCCAATGCCGCCAGAATGCGGATAGGCTCCTCCTGCATCCGCAGCAGTTCTGCAAGGCACTCTGCTGCCTTGTCATAGTCACGAGCCGCCACTGCGTCCGTCATGTCGAACACCCGCGCGTCCAGCACAGGGTCCGCCACAGCGTCGATATCCGCCGCTGTGATTTTCGCTCCCCTGGCATAGGCGGCGATTTTGGCGATTTCCGGCACCAGACCGGTCATCAGGCTGCCGCAGGTGAACAGCAGATGGTCTACCGTGCCTGCATCGATATCCTTCCCGGCAGCGGCAAAACGGCGGCGCACCCACTTTTGCAGCTTCTGCTGTCCCTGCTGGGCAAACTCGATCACCTGGGCGCGCTCCGCCAGGGCGGCGGTGAGCTTTTTTAGCTTGGCATCTGTCTTATACGGTATCTGTCGGTACAAAAACACCAGCGTGCAGTACTCCGGGAAGTCCTCCAGCAACGCCACCAGCGCTCCCCGCTGGGCCTCGTCCAACTTGAACAAGTCCATATCCTCCACCGTGACCAGGGTGCGCTCCGCCATCATAGGCATGGCCTCCGCCGCCTCGACGACCTCCTGCATAGTCAGGCCCTTGCCTGCAAGCCTGTGATAGTTGAACTCCTCAAAGCCCGCCGGCACAAGCCGTGCTTGTAGCTCCGCCACCGCCTGCTGCATCAGGTACGTCTCCTCGCCGTGGAATATATAGACATTCCCCACGGCGCCGCTTTGCAGCGCGTCGTGGAATTCCTCATAACCGGGGGTCTTTTCTTTTTTCTCCTTTGCCATGCTATCCTCCGTTCACGGTGATGCGGATGGTTCCCTGCTGGTCTGTGCGCCAGATATCCACCCCCACCGCCAGCAGCCGCTGGAGCGTCTCCTCCGACGGGTGGCCATAGTTGTTATCGCCCACACTGATGACCGCCGCCTCCGGCGTCACCGACTTCAAAAAGCGTATATTTGAGCTATATCGGGAGCCGTGGTGGCTGACCACCAGCACCTCTATATCCGGCAAAGCATAGGTTTCCACCAGCTTTTTCTCGGTGCTGCCGGACATATCGCCGGTAATGAGCAGATCAAAGTCTCCGGCACTGGCCAGCGCTGTCAGGCCCAGCTCGTTCAGATCGCCGCCGGACTGCACCGGCGGATAGATGGTCAAAACGGTATCGCCCAGCGTATCGGCCGTCTCCTTTGTCACATAGGTCACCTGCGCGCCCTTCTCCTCCGCCAGCGACACCAGACGCTCCCGAACGCCATACTCATCCTCGATGTCCGGCAGGTAGATCGTCTGCACCGGGATACGGCGCAGCACCTCGTACAAACCGTTGGTGTGATCGGCGTGGTAGTGGGTCACCACCACAGCGCTCAGTTCCCGGACGCCCATGCTGTGCAGCGTGTCGGCAGCCAGACCGCCGGGGTCTTTATAGCTGTTGCTACTGCCGCAGTCCACCAGTGCCGTCTCACCGTCGGAGGTCAGAATGACGCTCTCGCCCTGTCCCACATCCAGCGTCAGGGCGGTCAGTACGCCGTACTGATAGTCCTGACGGTTGACCCAGATGGCCGCCGTCAGCGTCAGCACCGACAATGCCGATGCCAGCAGGTATTTCCGCTTGCCGTCCGGCGTGGCGGCACAGCCGATAAAGGCCGCGTACAAAAACAGCAGCCAGTAGATGAGATAGGGATTGGTGAAATACACCGCGTGATAGCGCCAGGACATCATGCCGTTGGCGATCCACAGGATGTACCGCACCAGCGCCCAGGAGATCCAACCCAGCAGGCTGGCCAGCGGCAGCCACACAAAGCCCAGCAGCACCGTCACAAAGGCAGCCATGAAGCTCCATCCCGCCGCAGGCACCGCCAATAAGCTGGACAGCGGCGCTACCAGCACGAAAATGCGGAAATACCAGGCTGTCAGTGGGGCAGTGAACACCACGCCGCTGAGGGTGGCGGACAGGTTCGCCGCGACGAAGCACAGCGCGGCCCGCAGTGGACGGCATTTGCCCTTATACCACCCGGTCAGCAGCTTGTACAGCCGGGGCGACAGCAGCACCATACCCAGCGTAGCGGAAAAGCTCAGCTGCAAGCTGACGCTGGCGGCGGCAAAGGGATTGCACAGCAGGATCACCAGCAGTGCGGCAGCCAAGCTGGTCAGAGGGTCACTGCCCCGCCGGAACAGCGGCGCGATCAGCAGGAATATCTGCATGATGCAGGCGCGGACCACCGAGGGGCTCATGCCCACCATCACCATGTAAAACAACAGCAGCGGAATGGTCACGGCGCACAGCAGTCTCTGCCGCCGGGAGATCAGCAGCGCCAGCAGCGTCACCAGAAAAGCGCAGTGCAGGCCGGACACCGCGAACAGATGCGCCAGGCTCGTCTCCTGCATGGCCAGATAGTCTCCGTCATCCATAGCGGACTTATCACCGGTAAGCTCCGCTGTCAAAAATCCGCTGACACGCGGGTCATCCCAGATGGCGGCCACCTTCTCGCGGAAAGCTTTGCCCGCCCGTTGGGGCAGCCAGCGCAGGGCATCCCCATCCCCCGCCGACAGACGCACATCCTCACGGCCATACAGCAGCGTATACACGCCCCGGGCATTAAAATGGGTCACATCATCGCTGTCGAAATGGGCGGCAGACTGCCACTGGGCCGTGCCCGTGACCGTGTCACCCGGTCGGGCCGCCAGCAGCTCCGCTTCGCCATACAGCACGGCCCTGGCCCGATGATAGCCCTCCAGCTCCACCGTGACCCTGGCGCCGCGCTCCGTGGCCTGCGGCCAATCGCAAACGGTTGCGGTAAAGTCCGACGCCGCACCACAGCGGTCCTCTATCGGCTGGCGCACCAGGTGGTCATACCCGGCAAAATAGGCCAGCGATACCGCTAGCGGCAGCAGGATCAGCAGCCCCCGGCGAAAATATTTTTGCTTGCGTGCAGCAAACAGCCACGCAAGCGCCAGCAACAAAACGCCCCCGGCGGCATACAGCTGCCAGCCGTTCCAGGGCAGCAATGCCGCCAGGAATACACCGGCAGAGAAGGAAAACCCGATCGTGGCCAAAACGCGCATCGTTCTCTCCCCTCCCCCGGTCATAGTATCGTTTTATTATACCAAATATAGCTGCCTGTGACAAGAAAAAAGCCGCCCCTACGGGCGGCTTTTTGTGGTTTATACGCGTGCCAGCTTGTCATTGCACTTCTGCAAAAACCGTGCGTTGTCGATGACAGCGCGGGTATGGATGCCCTCGCCGATCAGGCCATCGGCGTCGTGGGCCGTGACCTTGAAGGTGATCATCTTGCCGTTGGCGGAGATACCCGTCACCTCGGCAGTGGCGGTGACCTTCATGCCCACCGGCGTGGGCGCCAGGTGACTGGAACTGATCTCCACGCCCACGGTGCCCTTGCCCTCCGGCAGCTCCGGCTGCACACACTGCATAGCGGCGTACTCCATCAGGCCCATCATAAATGGGGTGCCGAACACCTCCAGCCCGCCGGAACCGATGGCCTTGGCGGTCATATCCGGGGTGACGGTCTTTTCAGCGGTATAGGTCATACCTACTTCGATCATAGCAATTCCTCCAATTAAGCGCTTTTCTTTAAATACATTTCTTGCCTATACGCAGGGCGGAAAAAACCGCGAATGTCAGACGCCCAACTGTGTCCACAGCTTATCGTAGAACTTCAGCGTCTCCTGTGGCAGGTTGACATAGATCTCACAGCGCTCGCGCTCCTCATCGGGAATGGCCATGATGTTGTAGATCTCCTCGTCCAGCGGCTCGCCATACTGCTCCTCGTAGTACGCGGGATACTCCGCCAGCGCTTCGGCATTGGGAGAGGCATACCAGATGTAGTCCATGTTGGCCAGGTTACTGTCGGTAGAGGCGATAAAGTTGATCCACTCATAGGCCTCGGCCTTGTGCTGGCTGGACTTGAGCACACACATGGCATCCACGAACCAGTTGCTGCCCTCCTCGGGAATGACGAAGGCCAGGTCCTCGTTATTCTCCAGCATGGTCAGATAGTCGCCGGCGTAGTACATGGTGATGGCCGCGTTGCCGCCCTCCATCTTGCCGAAGACCTCGTCCATGACGAAGGCCTGATACACACCCTTGTCTTTGGCATTCTTCACCAGCTCAAAGGCCTCGGTCAGCTGTCCCTCATCGGTGGTGTTGATGTCGTAGCCCAGATAGCACAGGGCGGCCATCAGCGCATCGCGGGAGTTGTTGATCATCAGCACCTGCCCTGCGTACTTCTCGTCGAACATAGCGCCCCAGCTGGTGATGGGCTCGTCCACCATAGTGGTGTTGTAGATAATGCCCACGCTGCCCCAGGTGTAGGGCACGGTGTACTTGTTCTCCGGGTCAAAGCTCAGGTGGGTGAACTGGGGGTCCATCAGCTGAAAATTGGGGATGGCGGCGTAGTCCAGCTCCGCCAGCATATCCTCCTGGATCAGCCGGGCGATCATATAGTCGGAGGGCACGATCACATCAAAGTCCGCGCCGCCCATCTTGATAAGGGAGTACAGCGCCTCATTGCTCTCGGCGGTCTGGTAGTTCACACGGATGCCGGTCTGCTCCTCGAATTCGGTGATCAGGGACTCGTCGATATACTCGCCCCAGGAGCACACATTGACCACGCGCTCACTGCGGGCCGCGGCACCGGTGACGATCAGTACCGCCAACAGCACACAGGCCATAGCGCCTGCGGCGATCTTCTTGCCCAATCCGGGATATTTCTTCGGCGCAGGAGCGAACGTAGCGCTCTCGTGATGGACATTGCGGTGATGCTCGGCATGGTTCTCCCGCAGGTTGATGATGGCCAGCAGGATGATGACCGTGACGAACAGCAGCGTGGATACGGCGTTGATCTCCGGGCTGACGCGCTTTTTGGTCATGCCGTAGATGGTCATGGCCAACGTGGAGGAGGACGTACCCGCCGTGAAGTAGCTGATGATGAAATCATCGATGGACATAGTGAAAGCCGTCAGCGCACCGGAGACGATACCGGGCTTGATCTCCGGAATGATGACCTTCCAGAAGGCCTGCATCCAGGTGCAGCCCAAGTCCTGGGCCGCATCGACCAAATTGCGGTCCATCTGCCGCAGCTTGGGCCCTACGGACAAAATGACGTAGGGGATGTTGAAGCAGATGTGGGCGATCAACAGTGTGCCAAAGCCCAGGGTCAGTCGCTCAGGCAGCACCACCAGTGACTGCCAGCCGTTGACCCACACGGCGAAGCTGTGCCATCCGTTGAAGAACACCACGAACAGCAGGCACAGGCTGACGCCGGTGACGATGTCCGCGTTCATCATGGGAATGTTGTTCACGGCCATCAGCCCGGTGCGCGCCCGGCGTCGCATACCGTAAAAGCCGATAGCGGCAAAGGTGCCCGCCACGGTGGCGATGACGGTAGCCAGCAGGGATACCAGCAGCGTGGTATACACGCTGTGCATAATGAGCCGGTCGTTCAGCAGCTCGGCGTACCAGTGGAGGGAAAAGCCCTTCCACACGCTGGAGCTGTTGCCGGCGTTGAAGGAAAAGACGATCAGGATGATGATGGGTGCGTACAGGAACAGGCCCACCAGGATCATCAGCAGGCGATCGCCGACGGAGTTGCCCTTTCTCTGTCTCATAGCATCACCGCCTGTTCCTCGCCCTCGCCAAAGCGGTTCATCACCAGCATACAGACAACGACGATCAGCATCATCACCAGGGAAATAGCCGCGCCCAGCTGCGGGTTATACGCCCCGCCCAGGAACTGCCGTTCGATCAGGTCGCCCAGCAACAGCTCCGTGCCGCCGCCCAGCATACGGCTGATGGCGAACGTAGACACAGAGGGCACGAACACCATGGTGATGCCGGACAGCACGCCCGGCAGGCTCAGGGGCAGGATGACCTTGCGGAACACCGTGACGGTGTTGGCCCCCAGGTCGCGGGCTGCCTCCAGCAGGGAGTAATCCAGCTTGCAAATCACAGAGTAGATAGGCAGGATCATAAAGGGTAGGTAGTTATAGACCATACCCAGCACCACAGCGCCCTGGGTGTCGATCATGGTAAAATACTCCAGGCTGCTGCCTGTCAGATGGTTGTACAGGGCAATGATACCCAGTTTCTGGAACAGCTGGTTCAGCAGGCCGTTGTTCTCCAGGATGGTCATCCAGGAGTAGGTCCGCAGCAGGAAGTTCATCCACATGGGCAGCATGATCAGTACCATGGCCGTGCGGCGGAAGCGCTCGCCCTCCCGGCTGAGAAGGTACGCCACAGGATAGCCCAACAGCAGGCAGATAGCCGTGGCAATCAGCGCCAGCTTGAAGGAACGGCCGAACACAGCAGCGTAACCGCCCATCTGGACAAAGTTGTCCAGCGTGAAGCCGCCCTCGCTGCCGGCAAAGGCATACACCACCATAATGACAATGGGGGCTACTACAAAAATAGCCATCCACACCACATAGGGCACGGCGAAACGGGAGAGCTTACTCTTCATCCTCGCTCTCCTCCTCTTCCGGCTCAGCACCGGCGTCCGCCAGTTCCTCGTATTCCTCGGAGTAAGAGGAATAGTCGCCGAACATACCGGAATACTCGCTCTTCTTCATAATGTGGAACCCCTCGGGATCGATCTTCACGCCGATACGGGCACCCACCGGAGAGTGATCGGTGGTTTGAATCAACCACTTGAAGCCGCGGAAATCCACGATGATATCATATTGCATCCCCTTGAACGTCACGTTGGTGACAGTGCCTACCAACTGGCCCTGCTCCACCGGCACGATGTCGATATCCTCCGGGCGAATGACCACGTCCACCGGTTCATTTTCGGCGAAGCCGCCGTCCACGCAGGGGAATTCCTTGCCATACATTTTCACGACCCTGTCGCGGACCATCGTGCCGTTGAGGATATTGCTCTCGCCGATGAAGTCCGCCACAAAGGCATTCTTCGGCTCGTTGTAGATATCCTCCGGTGTGCCGATCTGCTGGATGCGGCCCTTGTCCATGACCACCACGGTGTCGGACATGGTCAGGGCTTCCTCCTGATCGTGGGTGACATATATAAACGTGATGCCCATCTGCTGCTGGATACGTTTCAGTTCGTTCTGCATATCCTTACGCAGACGCAGATCCAGCGCGCCCAGCGGCTCGTCCAGCAGCAGCACCTTCGGCCGGTTCACCAGGGCACGGGCAATCGCCACACGCTGCTGCTGACCACCGGAGAGTTGGTCGACACGCCGGCGGTCAAAGCCCTTCAGGCTGACGACCTCCAGCATTTCACCGACACGCTGTCGTATCTCGTCCTCCGGCACTTTTGCGATACGCAGGCCAAAGGCTATGTTTTCAAACACGTCCAGATGCGGAAACAGCGCATATTTCTGGAACACCGTGTTGATCTGCCGCTTATGGGGCGGGACATCGTTGATCCTCTCGCCGTCGAAGGTCACATCGCCGCTGGTGGGCGTGGTGAAACCGCCGATGATCCGCAGTGTGGTGGTCTTGCCGCACCCACTGGGACCAAGCAGCGTGAGGAATTCGGAATCGTTGATGTAAAGATTGATGTGATCGAGAACCAGCTCGTCGTCAAACGCCATGCAGAGATCCCGCAGGCGAATCAACTCTTTGGACATTTATCCTCCTCCATTCATCAGTAAAATAGCCCCCCTCCGGCGCGGCGGCAGCGCGTCTGTTCACGCGCTCGTTTCTGTCGAAAGATGGCGAGTACACTATATATAAAAGCGTCGGGAAAGTCAATGGATTTTCCCGTTTTTCCCCGAAAAAAATACAGCGGATGGCAAAAGCCATCCGCTGCACGGCACTCAGCCGAAATATTTGTCCCGGAAGGGCACATTTTCCACTGTAAAGCTCTGCCCGCGCAGGTAGTTCAGGTGCCCCGCGTCCGTGGGCAGGTCAAAGGTCAGCTTGTAGGCATACAGGGCCTGCCGCGTCTCGCCGTAGCGGCGGTTTACGTCCCCACGACCGTATTTGCCGTCCCCCAGCAGCGGGCAGCCCAGGTCCGCCATCGTGGCGCGGATCTGGTGAGTCCGGCCCGTCTCCAGCCCGATCTCCACCAAGCTCAGCTCTCCCCGCGTCTCCAGCACCCTGTAATCGGTAATGGCGGTCTTTCCGCCGGGGATCGGCTTATGGTACACGGACACCTGCTTTTTCTGCTCATCCTTCAGCAAAAAGCACTCCACCCGGCCTTCCGGCTTCCTTGGCCGACCTACAGTGATGCAGAGGTAGCGCTTGTCCAGTTCCCGGTCCCGTATCTTCTCGTTGATGACCCGCAGCGTCTCGGCGTCCTTAGCGGCAATGACGATGCCGCCGGTATTGCGGTCGATGCGGTTGCACAGTGCCGGCGTAAAGGCATTTTCCCACTTGGGGTTCCACTCCCGTTTCTGGTACAGATATGCCTGAATGTGGTTGATGAGGGTATTCACCTTCTCCGTCTCGTCGGCGTGGACCACCATCCCCTGGGGCTTATCCGCCAGCAGCAGGTGCTCATCCTCGTACACCACCGTCAGGTGCGGCTTGAACAGCGTCAGAAACAGATTTTCCTCTGAGGGCTTGTCGAAAAACTCGTCGTTGATGTATAATTGCAGCACATCGCCCGCACTGAGCCGCTGGTCCCGCTGGGCACGTCCGCCGTTTACCTTCACCCTCTTGATGCGGATGTACTTCTGCGCCAGAGCAGGCGGCAGCAGGGGCAGCGCCTTGGACAGAAATCTATCCAGCCGTTGTCCGGCGTCATTTTTTCCGATGGTCAGCTCCCGCATAACGGCGTCCTCCCCTGTGTTTCTCTGCTTATTGTACCGTGTTTTTGAAAAAAGTCAAAATATTTGTAAGAAAATGTTTGACAAGGCATTTTGTGTCGGCTATAATACTACACGTGCCATTGTGAGGTGTACTATGCGTTTGAACGTCAACAAGCTGCTGCATACCCCCGATGCCCGACAGGACATCCGTTTTGAAATGGATCTGTCCGACTTGGAATTCGGTGGTTCTTGTCCCGTTTCCCGTCCGGTTGTTGTGGACTGCCGGCTGGAGAATAAGGCTGGGCTGCTGCTGTGCGGAATGACGTTGACCACCACGCTGCATTGTATCTGTGACCGGTGCGGTGAAGCGTACGACGCAGACAAGACGACACGCTACGACTGCGTATTGGCAGAGGCGCGCGAGTCTGACGAAAGCGACGACATCATCCTGCTGGATAACGACGAGGTAGATGTGGAGGAGTTGGCGCGCGACGCCTTTATCCTCGATATGGACACGAAGTTTCTCTGCTCAGAGGACTGCAGGGGGCTGTGCCCCGGCTGCGGTGTGAACCTGAACCGGGAGAGCTGCCGATGCAAAAAGGCAGTGGATCCCCGTCTGGCGAAGCTAGCGCAGCTGCTGCAGAAGGATGAGTGAATTACTTTTGTATTACATTGCTGCTCAGGCAATTAAGACCAAGGAGGTGTCAACATGGCAGTCCCTAAGGGAAAAGTATCCAAGCAAAGACGCAATAAGAGACGTTCTTCCGTATGGAAGCTGGCAGCTCCCACGCTGGTGGCGTGCGCCAAGTGCGGCGCGCTGCATCTCCCCCACAGAATGTGCCCGGAGTGCGGCAGCTACAACGGCCGCGAGGTCAAGGTCGTCAAGTCTGTGGCCGCGAAATAAGTTCTGTTGTGCCTTTGCAAGAGGGAAGCGCCGCTTCCCTCTTGTTTTTTACTGCTCCCACACTTTTTGTCATGGGAAGTATCAAAATCCATCGTTTTACTTTATGCTCGTGGGCGGCTATACTATATTGTGCTTGCGTCTCACGTCAAAAAACGGTATAATAAGTTGATTATTATGTGGTATTATGTCCTATTGTGGATAAGGCCGCATTTTGCATGAGTGAGGACGTATTATGAGTACCATCATCACCGCCATCGACCGGCACAGCCCCGCGGAGCGCGCCGGCGTTCAGGTGGGCGAACAGCTTCTATCCATCAACGGCCACCCCATCGTGGATGTGCTGGACTATCGTTTTTACGGCTATGATCCCCTGTCACACCTTGAGCTGAAAACGGCGGCAGGCAACGTGCGGCACGTCACCTGCCGCAAGGCCGAAGGCCAGGACCTGGGGCTGAACTTCGACACATATCTGATGGACGAAATGCGCTCCTGTGCCAATCACTGCTTGTTCTGCTTTGTGGACCAGATGCCGCCGGGTATGCGCTCCACGCTGTACTTCAAGGATGACGACGCACGGCTGAGCTTTCTGCTGGGCAACTACATCACCCTCACCAACCTGACGGAGCGGGAGGCACAGCGGATCATTGACCTGCACATCAGCCCCATCAACGTCTCCGTCCACGCCACCGACCCACAGCTGCACTGCACCATGCTTGGCAACAAGAACGCCGCCCGGTCGCTGGACTATATCCAGGCCTTCTGCAAGGCCGGTATCGTCATGAACGGGCAGATCGTGGTTTGCCCCGGCTGGAACGACGGTAACCAACTGCGCCGCACCCTGCGGGACTTGACCGAGTGGCAGTTCTCCAGCTGCTCTCTTGTGCCGGTGGGTATCACCAAGTACCGCCAGGGTCTGGCCAAGCTAAGGCCCGTGGACAGGGACTGTGCCCGGGACATCATTGCCATCGCCGAGGAATTCGGGCTGGAAAATCTGCGCCGCTTCGGCACCCGTAGGTTCTTCTGTGCTGACGAACTGTTCCTGCGGGCCGGACTGGATCTGCCCCAAGAGGACTACTACGAGGGCTATCGGCAGCTGGAAAACGGCGTGGGCATGCTGCGCTCGCTGGAGCAGGACTTCCTCAGCGCCATGCGCATGGAGGAGCACGGCGAAGCGCCCTCCCCCTTCACCATCGCCACCGGCACGGCGGCAGCTCCGTTCATGACATACCTGCTGGAGCAGGCCAAGGCGTACTTCCCCGCCCTGCGGGGACAGGTGATCGCCGTGGAGAACGACTTTTTTGGCCACACCATCGACGTAGCCGGTCTGCTGACAGGTCAGGATTTGTCGGCACAGCTGCAAAAGGTCCCGGATCTAGGCCGGGTGCTGCTGCCGCTGCACATGCTGCGGCACGGCGAAAACGTATTTTTGGACGACTACACCGTGGAGCGTCTCAGCGCTGAGCTGGGCTGCCCGGTGCAGATCGTGGGGATAGACGGCGGCGACCTGCTGGACGCCATGCTGGAAAGAGAGGGATAAACTATGGCACTGCCTTTGATCGCTATCGTGGGGCGGCCCAATGTAGGCAAATCCATGCTGTTCAATAAGATCATCGGCCGGCGGCTGTCCATCGTAGAGGACACCCCCGGCGTCACCCGTGACCGTATCTACGGTGAGAGCGAGTGGGTGGGCCGCAGGTTCCGCCTGGTGGACACCGGCGGCATCGAGCCCAATACAGACAGCCAGATTCTGTCCTTCATGCGGGAGCAGGCCCAGATCGCCATCGACAACGCCGACGTCATTATCTTCGTCACGGATATCAAGACCGGCCTGACTGCCTCCGACCAGGAGGTGGCCAGTATGCTTCAGCGCAGCCGTAAGCCCATCGTGCTGGCGGTGAACAAGATGGACTCTGTGGGCGCGGTCGACCCGGATTTCTATGAGTTCTACAACCTGGGTCTGGGCGACCCCGTGGCTGTCTCCGCCGTTCACGGCCACGGCACCGGCGATCTGCTGGACGAATGCATCAAGTATTTTCCGCCGGAAACGGATGAGGAGGACAACTCCGACGTGGTACAGGTGGCCATTATCGGAAAGCCCAATGTAGGTAAATCCAGCTTGACGAACCGTATTCTGGGCGAGGAACGCGTTATCGTCAGCAATGTAGCCGGCACCACCCGCGACGCCATCGACAGCTACTTTGAGAACCAGTACGGCAAATATAATTTCATCGACACCGCCGGTATGCGGAAAAAATCCAAGGTAGATGACAACATCGAAAAATACAGCGTTCTGCGGGCCACCATGGCTATTGAGCGCAGCGACGTCTGCCTCATTCTCATCGACGCTCAGGAGGGTGTCACCGAGCAGGACACCAAGGTCGCCGGTCTGGCGCATGACGCGGGCAAGGCATGCATTATCGTGGTGAACAAATGGGACCTGATCGAAAAGGACGACAAGACCATGGACCGTATGCGTGAGGACATCCGCCGGGACCTGAGCTATATGCCCTATGCCCCCATTCTGTTCATCTCCGCCCTGACCGGCCAGCGGGTGGGCCGTCTCTTTGAGCTTATCAACTACGTCAACGATCAGGCGGCCATGCGAATCACCACCGGCACGCTGAACAGTGTGCTGGCAGACGCGCAGACCCGCGTTCAGCCACCCACGGACAAGGGGCGCCGCCTGAAGATCTACTACATGACGCAGGTGGGCGTCAAGCCGCCCCACTTCGTCATCTTCTGCAACGACAAAAAGCTCTTCCACTTCTCCTACCAGCGGTATCTGGAAAACCAGCTCCGCAGCGTGTTCGGCCTGGAGGGCACCCCCATCGTGCTGACTATCCGCCAGAAGGGAGAGGACGACGGTTGAACCATCTCATCGGCGCTACACTGCTGGCCTCACTGGTCATATTGCTGCTGGGCTATTTCTTAGGTTGTCTCAACGGCTCGGTAATGGTCAGCCACTTCATCATCAAGGACGATGTGCGGCAGCACGGCAGCGGCAATGCGGGCCTGACCAACTTCTACCGCACCTACGGTGCCAAATACGCACTGGGCGTCATCCTCTTCGACATGGGTAAAACAGTGATCGCCTGCCTGATTGGCGGTGCAGCCTTCGACTATCTGGCCGGCGACTGGATGTTGGGCGTCCTGCTGGGTGGCCTCGGCTGCGAGCTGGGTCATATGTTCCCGGTGTTCTTCGGCTTCAAAGGCGGCAAGGGCATCCTGTCCGGCGGTACGCTGGTGTGGCTGCTGGATTGGCGCGTAGGACTCATCGCTTGGGGGCTGTTCGCCGCCCTGTGGCTGCTGACGAAATACGTCTCTCTCGGCTCCGTCTGCGCCGCCACCTCCATGCCCGTCACCACATTTTTCTTCTGCGGCCGCAGCCTCCTCTACACGGCGCTGGCCGTGCTGATCGCCGCGCTGGTGATCTGGTGCCACCGGGAGAATATCACGCGCCTGCTGCATCATCAGGAACGCAAATTCCAATGGCACACCGGCACACCGAAAGAGAAAGAGTAAACAGAGAAAGGACATCACTGACATGAAACACAATCAGATGCGGCAGGTGGTCTTCCCCATTCTGGCCGCCTTCATCTGGGGCACCGCCTTTGTTGCGCAGGATATGTGCGCCGACTCCATCGGCGCCTTCGCCTTTAACGCCAGCCGCTACTTTATCGCGGTGCTGGCGCTGCTGGTGGTCATCGTCATCAGCGACAAGCTGAAAAAGGACAAGCCCGTCCTCTCCCCCGCCGAGAAAAAGGCCGCCAACCGGCAGCTGTGGATCGGTGGCCTGTGCTGCGGTGCGGCGCTGGCCATGGCCTCCAACTTCCAGCAGGCGGGCATGGTCGCCGGTACCGACAGCGGCAAGGCCGGCTTCCTGACGGCGCTGTATGTGGTGCTGGTTCCCGTATGCGGTCTGTTCTTCAAGCGGAAGGTCAGCCTCCCCGTCTGGATCGCCGTGGCACTGTCCGTGATCGCGCTGTATCTGCTGTGCATCAACGGTGAATTCTCCCTCGCCCCCGGCGACCTGCTGATCCTGGCCTGCGCCGTGTGCTTCACCATACATATCCTTGTCATCGACCACTTCACCGCCACCGTGGACGGCGTGAAGCTCAGCTGTCTGCAATTCCTGTTCGCGGCCCTTATCTCCACCGTGTGTATGTTCCTCTTCGAGGACGTGGACTTCGCCGCCATCTGGAGCTGCATCCTTCCTCTGCTGTATGTAGGCATCTTCTCCTGTGGTGTTGGCTACACCCTGCAAATTCTGGCGCAGAAGGGTTCCAACCCCACGGTGGTCACCATCCTGCTGAGTCTGGAGAGTGTGTTCGCCGTCATCGCCGGCGCCATCATCCTCAAGCAGCAGATGTCCGTCCGGGAATATATCGGCTGCGCCGTGATGTTCGCCGCCGTTCTTCTGGCCCAGATCGACTTCCCCGTGAAACAGAAAGCCGAATAAAGTGCAAAAAAGAAGCACCCGCTCGGGTGCTTCTTTTTTGCGCTTTTGGCTGTCTCAGAACAGCGTCACCTGACTGGTATCCGCCATACCGGCAAAGGCGCCCAGCGCCTTCAGCTGCTCGATATGGGTCTTACTAAGCTTGTTGCAGATGGTGGCGAACTCCTCTACAGAGATGAAGGTTTTTCCCTTTCGCTTCTCCACCGTGTCCAGCGCCGCCGTCTCACCCAGACCGCGCACCGTTACAAAGGGAGGCAGCAGGCCGTTTTCCGTGATCTTGAAGTGTGTGGCATCGGAGTCGTAAATACTAATGGTGTCAAAATGGAAGCCCCGCAGATAGAACTCGTAGCACACCTCCAGCGTCACCAGCAGGTTCTGTTCCACGTCGGTGGCGTCCTTATTGTTCTCGATCTCCCTGATTTTCTGCTTCACCGCATCCATGCCGGCGCAGCAGTACTCCGCATCGAAGGCCTTGGCCCGGATGGAGAAGAACGTAGCGTAGAAGGCCAGCGGCTCATGCACCTTGAACCACGCAATACGGAACGCCATCATCACATAGGCCACGGCGTGGGCCTTAGGGAACAGATAGCCGATCTTGGCCAGAGAGCCGATATACCAATCCGGCACCTGATGCTCCCGCATAGCCTCCTCCCAGCCGTCCTCGAAGCCCTTTTTCTTTACTTTGCCCTTACGCACCGCCTCCATGATCTTAAAGCTCATCTTCGGCTCCAGCCCCATGGAGATCAGGTACAACATGATATCATCGCGGCAGCCCACCGTCTCCAAAACGCTGGCCGTGCCGCCCACGATCAAGTCCCGGGCATTGCCCAGCCACACGTCGGTACCGTGGGAGAAGCCGGACAACCGTACCAGGGTATTGAAATCCTGGGGCATGGTATCCATCAGCATACCGCGGGTGAACCGGGTGTTGAACTCCGGGATAGCCACGGCGCCGGTGGGCCCCAGTATCTCGTCATTTTCAAAGCCCAGCACCTTGGACGAGGTGAAAATACTCATGGTATCCGGGTCATCCAAGGGGATGGCCCGCGCGTTCACGCCGGTCAGGTCCTCCAGCATTTTGATCATGGTGGGGTCATCGTGTCCCAGCATATCCAGCTTCAGGAGGTTGTCCTCCATGCAGTGATACTCGAAATGAGTGGTCACAGTGTCGCTGTTGGCATCGTCTGCCGGGTGCTGCACCGCGGTAAAATCCTCCACATCCATATCATCCGGCACCACCACCAGCCCACCGGGGTGCTGCCCCGTAGTACGCCGCACGCCCACGCAGCCCAGCGTCAGGCGATCCAGCTCCGCGTTGGAGGCCGTCTCGCCCCGTTCCTCCAGGTATTTCTTCACCATGCCGAAGGCGGTCTTTTCCGCTAGGGTACCGATGGTCCCCGCGCGGAACACCTGGGTCTTGCCGAACATCTCGATGGCGTGCTGGTGTGCCCGAGCCTGGTACTCACCGGAGAAATTCAGGTCGATATCCGGCACCTTACCGCCGCCGTAGCCCAAAAACGTCTCAAAGGGGATGTCAAATCCGTCCTTAGCGTACTTTGCCCCGCACATCGGGCAATTCTTATCGGGCATATCCGCGCCGCAGCCGTAGCTGCCATCGGTGATGAACTCAGTATGGCGGCATTTGGGGCAGCGATAATGGGGCGGCAGGGAGTTCACCTCCGTAATGCCGGACATATACGCCACCAGTGAGGACCCCACACTGCCCCGGCTGCCCACCAGATAACCGTTTTCCAGGCTGCGCTGCACCAGCTTCTGGGCGGACATATACACCACGTCGTACTTGCCCAGAATGCTTTTCAGTTCCACGTTCAGCCGGTCCACGATCAGCTGAGGCGGCTCGTCGCCATACAGCTCGTGACACTTGTCCCACACTCTGTCATGAAGTTCCTGCTCCGAATTCTCCAGCCGCGGCGGGAACAACCGTCCCGGCGGCAGCAGCTCGATATTTTCGATACGGTCGGCGATACCGCGCGGGTCGTCGATGACCACCCGATGCGCTTCCTCTTCGCCCAGATAGGCAAACTCCGCCAGCATCTCCTCCGTGGTCTTGAAGTAAATGGGCAGGGGTGCGTCGGCGTCGGCAAACTTCTTGCTGGCCAGCAGGATATGGCGGTATACCTCGTCCTCCGGCTCCTGGAAGTGCACATCGCCGGTGGCGCACACGGGCTTGCCCAGCTCCCGGCCCAACCGGACGATGGTACGGTTGAACTCCCGCAGTTCATCCTCTGACTGCACCGTGCCGTTGCGAAGCATGAACATATTATTGCAGATGGGCTGTATCTCCAGGTAATCGTAGAACGATGCGATGCGCTTCAGCTCCGCCCAGTCCTTGCGGTCCGCCACCGCCCGGAACAGCTCGCCTGCTTCGCAGGCTGAGCCGATAATGAGGCCTTCCCGATGGGCGATCAGCTCCGTCTTAGGGATAATGGGCACACGCTTGAAATACTTGAGATTGGAAGCCGAGATCAACTGATACAGGTGCTTCAGGCCCAGCTTGTTCTTCGCCAGGATGATAATATGCTTGGGGTGCCGGCTGCCGCCGCCCCGGGGCCGCAGCTTCTCCATCTGCCCGTTGATCTCCTGCAGACGGGAAATTCCCATCTCCCGCCGCATTCTCTCAAAAAAGGGTATCAGCATATACCCCACCATCCCCGCGTCGTCCGACGCCCGGTGGTGGTTGAAGGCGGGCAGATCCAAATGCTCCGCCACGATGTCCAGCTTATGTTTGTGCAGCTCCGGCAGCAGGTTCTGCGCCAGGATCAGGCTGTCGATGTACGTGGGGTCGAATTCCAGCCCCGCCCTGCGGCATCCGGCCCGGATAAACCCGATGTCGAACTCCGCATTGTGGGCCGCCAGCGGTCGCCCGTCCACGAACTTCAAAAACGCCGCCAGTGCTTCCTCCGGCGGCGGCGCGTCCGCCAGCATGGCATCCGTAATGCCCGTCAGGCCGATGATCTCCGGCGTCAGCCGACGGCCGGGGTTCACGAAGGTCTGAAACGTATCCGTGATCTTCCCGTTTTTCAGCACCACTGCGCCGATCTCCGTGATGGCCTCCCGCTGTACCTTCAATCCGGTAGTTTCGATGTCGAAGCACACGATCTCGTCGTCAAAGTCCTGATCCTGCGCACCGTGTACGGCAATGCGGTCGTCCAGGTTGTTGACGTAGTACCCCTCCACGCCGTACAGGATCTTGATCTTCCCCTTGCCCGCGTCCCGCGCCTTTGGGAATGCCTGCACCGTGCCGTGGTCGGTAATGGCAATAGCCGGGTGGCCCCAGGCTGCCGCCTGCTTTACCACCTTGCCCACATCCGTCAGAGCATCCATGCTGCTCATCTGCGTATGCAGCTGCAGCTCCACCCGCTTCTCCGGTGCATTGTCCTGCCGGGCCGTATGGCTGATCTTCATAATATTCACCGGCCGCAGCAGGATATCCTTCCCGTCGTAGGTCAGTTCCACCTTGCCCTGCAGGCGCAGCCACATCCCGTCGTTGATCGCGCCGCCCAGCACCTTGGCCTCTTTTTCATCCATGGCCTTCCGCACGGCCACGGAGCCATGCTCATCGGTGATGTTGAAGTTCAGCGTCCACATTCCCTTGCGCCGCGTCTCATAGCACTCTGCCTTGAATACCCGGCCCTCCACAATGGCGCTGCCCTGTTTGATATTCAGTTCGCCGATAGGCGTCAGCTTTCCGGTGATCGTCTTGCCCCAGATCACCCCGTTGTCGCCCTTTTGCTCGCCGGTGCCGCAGAAATGCAGCAGCACCTGCCGCAGATCATACTGCTGCGCCAGCATCTGCTGCAGGGCGTCCTGCGCCGCCTGGGGCAGTGTCTCACTGCTTTCCACCTGCACCTCCAGCGTCCGGCCCGCCACATCCAGCGCGCCGCTGATGATGCAGGCATCGTGCAGCAGCAGGCGCAGCTGCCGCGGCGCCTGAAAGCTCTCAAACAGCGTAAAAAACGGTACTCTCTCCGCCATGTTTCTCCCCTATCGTATCTCTTGTCACAGCTTGTCGATCTCCTCGAACAGCGCGTCCACCAGCTGGTCCTCCGGCACCTTCCGCAGAACCTTTCCCTTGGCGAACAGCAGTCCCTCGCCCTTGCCTCCGGCGATGCCCACATCCGCGGCCGAGGCCTCCCCCGGTCCGTTGACCACGCACCCCATCACTGCCACGGTGATGGGCTTGTCACAGCTCTTCAGCCGCCGTTCCACCTCCCGGGCGATGGGCAGCATATCATACTTCGTCCGCCCGCAGGTGGGGCAGGCGATCAGGTCCGGCCCCGTCTGCCGCAGACCGCAGGCCTGCAAAATACGCTTGGCGGCCACTACCTCTTCCACCGGGTCGGCAGTCAGGCTCACCCGCAGCGTATCGCCGATACCCCGACACAGCAGTCCGCCGATGCCGATGGCCGACTTCAGCACCCCCATCTCCGGTGTGCCGGCCTCGGTGACGCCCAGATGCAGCGGATAGTCCACCTTTTCGTGCAGCAGCTCGTAGGCCGCCATATTTACCGGCACCCGGGAGCACTTCACGGAGATGCAGATATCCCCGAAGCCGCACTCCTCCAACAGGCGCACATGTCCCAGTGCACTCTCGGCCAGCGCCTCGGCAGTCACGCCGCCGTATTTTTGCACCAGGTCCTTCTCCAGCGAGCCGCCGTTGACGCCCACACGGATCGGAATGCCCCGCTCCCGGCAGGCGTCGGCCACGGCCCGCACGCGGTCCTTCGACCCGATGTTGCCGGGGTTGATGCGTATTTTATCCACACCGCCATCCACACACAGCAGCGCCAGCCGGTAATCAAAGTGGATATCCGCCACCAGCGGGATGTGTATAGCCGCCTTGATGCTCGGAATGGCCCGTGCGGCCTCCTCCGTGGGCACCGCCACACGCACGATCTCGCAGCCCGCCTGCTCCAGGCGCTGTATCTGCCGCACCGTGGCGTTCACGTCCTCCGTGGGCGTATTGCACATGGACTGTATGCTTACGGCCGCGCCGCCGCCCACCGGTACCGCGCCCACCTGTATGCGTCTTGTCACCGTCCCCGCCTCCTCAGTGGATCAGCTTTCCCACGTCGCTGAACACCAGCACCACCATCAGCGCCAGCAGCAGAATAAGTCCCGCGAAGTGGATATAGTTCTCATATTTTGCCGGTATCTGCTTCCGGAACAGCAGCATGGCTGCCGCGTTGATGATCAGGAAGAATATCCGCCCGCCGTCCAGCGCCGGCAGCGGCAGCAGGTTCATCACCGCCAGATTCACTGCGATCAGCGCCGCGATGTAGGCGATGTTCTCCACCGCCGCCTGGGTCGTCTCCGCCTGCTCACCTACCTGTACCATGGTGGACACGATCCCCACCGGGCCACTCAGATCCCGCAGGCCCGCCTGCCCGGTAAAGAGCATTTGCAGGCTCAGCCGCACCAGACGCACGAAATCCACAGCATTGTTCCAGGTGTAGGCCAGTTTGTCGCCGAAGGTGGCCGCCGCCGCACCGAAGTATATCCCGTAACCGCTGTACGCATTTCCGCTTTGGTCGGTATACGTCTGTCTCGTCATGGCAAAGTCGTCCAGGCGCACCTTCTCCCCGCCGCGGTCCACCACCAGGTCGAATGTGCCAGTCTTATTCAGGCCAAACAGCAGGCTCACGTCGCTGTAAATGTACACGCGCTCCCCATCGATGGACACCAGCCGGTCCCCGGTCTGCAAGCCGTCGGCGCTCTCCAACGGACAACCCTCGGCAAAACCGGAGATCACCGGCTGATAGAACCCCTGCGCCGGCGCATACAGGCAGAAGATGATGATAAGCCCCGCCAGAAAATTCATGGCCGCGCCGGCGGCAAAAATGATCAGCTTTTTCCAAAAGCCCTGGCGGTTCAGCGCCGCCGGATCGTCAGAGTCCTCCTCTTCCCCCTCCATGGCACAGAAACCGCCCACTGGGAAGGCCCGCAGAGAATACTGGGTATCCCCCCGCTGCTTTTTCCACAGCACCGGTCCCATGCCGATGGCAAACTCGTTGACCCGCACGCCGCAGGCCTTAGCCGCCAGGAAGTGCCCCAGCTCATGGACGGCGATCAAAATACCGAACACCAGCAGGGCCGCTATGATATATACGATCATGTATGCAAGCTCCTTTTCCGGATGTCACAGGGCGGCGCGCCGCGCCGCCTTGTCTGCTTCCAGTATATCCACAAGGCCTGGCTGATATTGCACCGGCACCCGCTCCAACGCGCGCTCCACCCGCCGGGAGATATCGTTAAAGCCGATCTCACCCCGCAGAAACATTCCCACGGCCGCCTCGTTGGCGCCGTTGAGTATGGCGCAGGCGGTGCCGCCCACCGCTGCGGCATACCGTGCCAGACGCAGACAGGGGAACGCCCTCTCGTCCGGCTCGGCAAAGGTCAGCGCGCCGCACGTCAGCAGGTCCAGCGGCTTATCCGGGCTCTCGGCCCGGTGGGGATACGTCATGGCATAGCGGATGGGCAGCTTCATATCCGTCGTGCCCAGCTGCGCCAGCAGCGCCCCGTCCCGGAACTCCACCAGCGAATGCACGATGCTCTGGCGGTGTATCACCGCCTGCACCTGCTCCACCGGCAGGCGATAGAGCCGCATGGCCTCGATGATCTCCAGTCCCTTGTTCATCAGTGTGGCGGAGTCCACCGTGATCTTCGGTCCCATGTGCCAGTTTGGATGGCGCAGGGCATCCGCCGCCGTCATGTGCTCCAGCTCGTCGAAGGTCCTTCCGTAGAACGGCCCGCCGGAGCAGGTCAGCAGGATACGCCGCACCTCACCCCGGTCCCGGCAGCCCTGTAAGCACTGAAACACCGCGCTGTGCTCACTGTCCACCGGCACGATCTCCGCGCCGTATTTCTCCGCCGCGTCCATCACCAGCTCACCGGCGCACACCAGCGTTTCCTTATTGGCCAGCGCGATGCGCTTGCCTTTTTGGATTGCCGCCAGTGTGGGACGCAGCCCCACGCTGCCCATCACGGCAGTCACCACCGTGTCCGCCTCGCTCATAGCGGCGGCAGCCAACAGGCCCTCCTCCCCTGCCATGACCTCAATGCCGGTCCCCCGCAGCCGTTTTTTCAGCGCCAGCGCCGCATTTTCGTCATACAGCACCGCAAGGCGCGGCATATACTGCCGCGCCTGCTGCTCCAACAGGTCTACCTGTGTATTGGCGGTCAGCGCCGCCACGCGGAGGCCCAGTGGGGCTGCGGCCCCCTCCAGCGTCTGCCGCCCGATGGAGCCGGTAGCCCCCAACAGGGCGATGGTTTTCGTCATAGGTCCTTCCTCAATACAGCGTCACAGCGTTGATAAGCATCCACGTCACCGGTGCAGCGAATATCACACTGTCGAACCGGTCCAGCACGCCGCCGTGGCCCGGCAGCAGCCGTCCGTAGTCCTTGATGCCGCACTGCCGCTTCACGCAGGAGAAGCTCAGGTCGCCCAGCTGCCCCAGCACCGCGCCCACGAAGCCCAACAGTACACACCAGCCGATGTGCAGCTGCACCTCCGTACATAGGAAGAAGAATATCCGGAACAGGATCATTCCCACCATACCGCCCACCAGACCGCTGACCGCACCCTCCCGTGTCTTCTTCGGGCTGACTCTGGGCGCCAGCTTTGTTTTCCCGAACAGCATACCGCCGAACAGCGCCAGAGAGTCGCTCATAAACGCCGACACTAGCGGGATCAGCACCAGTCCGGCGCCGTATTCCAGCATCCGCAGCCGCACCAGGCAGCCCAGCGCCAGCGGGATCACCAATCCGGACACCGCCATAGCGCTGATATCCGGAAAATCCAGCTCGTCGTCTTTGCCGAAGGCCTGCACCGCCGCGATGAACATCACCACGATCAGCGCCGCCAGCAGCCATACCATGATCGTATGTATGGCGGTACCCGTGAAGTCACCGCCGCTGAAATACACCGTGAACACGGTGAACACCGCCAGCGTGGCCGCCAGCCCCCACCAGTGCGCCGCTTTCTCCGGCGCGGCGGCCGCCCTGAACTCATGGCAGCCGATGACGCACAGCGCCGCCACCAGCACCGCCGTGGCCCAATCCGGTGCGAAGCACAGCACGCCGATCAATGCCGGCACGCCGATGATCGCCACCAGTATTCTCTGTTTCATGGTCGTCACCTCACTTTACGCCGCCGAACCGGCGATCCCGCCGCTGATAGTCGATGATCGCTCTGTCCATATCCTGCCGGGTAAAATCCGGCCACAGCGTGTCGCAGAAATAGAATTCGCTGTAGGCACACTGCCACAGCATGAAATTGCTCAGCCGTATCTCGCCGCTGGGGCGGATGATCAGCTCCGGGTCGGGGATACCGGCAGAGTACATATTGGCGGAGAGGTTCTCCTCCGTCCAGTCCACCCCCTGCTCCGCGCACAGCCGCGCCGCCCGCAGTATCTCCGCCCTGCCGCCGTAATTCAGACACACATTGGCCTGGAACCCCGCATAGCGGCCGGAGATGTCATCCGTCTCATGCGCCAGCGCCTGCAGCTCCGGGGACAGTGCGCTGAGGTCGCCGAAGAACCGCAGGCGGATGTGCTCCTTTTCCATGGTGTCGATCGCTTCCCTCAGATACTGCTCCAACAGGCCCATGATGGTATTCACCTCATCGGCGGGCCGCTTCCAGTTCTCTGTGGAAAAGGCGTATACCGTCAGGTATTCCACTCCCAGTTCCTTGCAGTAGGTGGCGATGTCGCGGAACACCTCTGCCCCCGCCTTGTGCCCCACCGTGCGGGGCAGGCCGCGTTTTTTCGCCCAGCGGCCGTTGCCGTCCATAATAACAGCGATATGGCGGGGAAGGCGGCTCCTGTCCACCTCCCCCGCCGTATGGGGCGTTTTCTTCGTAAACAGTCCCATTAAACAGACATCAATTCCTTTTCCTTGTTGTCCAGGATCTTGTCGATCTCCTTGCAGCTGTCATCGGTCAGCTTCTGCAGGTCCTTCTCGGCGATCTTCAGCTCGTCCTCGGTGATCTCGGACGCCTTCTGCTGCTTCTTGAAGTTATCCATCGCATCCCGGCGGATATTCCGCACAGCCACCTTGCCGTTCTCGGCGTACTTGTGGATCTGCTTGACCAGCTCCTTGCGGCGCTCCTCGGTCAGCTGGGGGAAAGCCAGACGAATGCACTTACCGTCGTTCTGGGGGTTGATGCCCAGATCGGACTCCTGAATGGCCTTCTCGATGCCCTTCAGCGCGCCGGCATCCCAGGGGGTAATGACCAGCGTCCGCGGGTCAGGAGAGCCGATAGAGCCGATCTGCTGGATGGGCGTGGGGGTACCGTAATAGTCCACACTGATGCGGTTGAGCACGGAAGCGTTGGCGCGGCCGGCACGCACGGTGTCGAAGTCGCTCATCACGGATTCAATGCTCTTCTTCATTTTTTCCTCGTAAACCTTGTACTCGTCCTTCAACATGGGGTCAGTCCTCCTTCACGATCGTTCCGATTTTTTCGCCGCGCAGGGCGCGGATGATATTCTCCGGGTCTTTCAGGGCAAATACCAGCACCGGGATATGGTTGTCCATGGACAGACTGGTGGCGGTAGAGTCCATCACAGCCAGGTGCCGCTTGAGCACCTCGTCGTAGGTGATGCTGTCAAACTTCACTGCGTCGGCGTTCTTGGCCGGGTCGCTGTCGTACACGCCGTCGATGTTCTTGGCCAGCAGGATGACGTCCGCGTCGATCTCCGCTGCACGCAGTACCGCCGCGGTATCCGTGGAGAAAAACGGGCAGCCGATGCCGCAGCCAAAAATGACCACTCTCCCCTTTTCCAGGTGCCGAATGGCCCTGGCGCGGATATACGGCTCCGCCACGGCCCGGATCTCCAGCGCCGTCTGCACACGCACGTCCACACCCTTCTGCTCCAGCACGTCCGCCATGGCCATGCAGTTCATGGCCGTGGCCAGCATACCCATGTGATCGGCCCGGGTGCGCTCGATGTGTCCCTCGCCGTCCTTCACGCCGCGCCAGAAATTGCCGCCGCCGATGACGATACCCACCTGCACGCCCATGTCCACACACTGCTTGATAACGTCCGCCACCCGGCCCATGACCTGAAAGTCCAGACCGAAGTGCTTATCGCCGGCCAGCGCTTCGCCGCTGATCTTCAGCAGCACCCGCTTGAATACTGGTTGCTCCATCGCCGTTCCTCCCTAATTTTCTATCAGGTATTTTACCTTATTTCTCCCGTTTTGCATAGGGGGAAAATCGAAAATTTTTCTGAATTCTTTTTTGCAGATCCCTCCGCATTCTCCCGCGTGCCCTGCGCCTGCGGCGCGGAACGCAAAAACGAAAAGCTTTGTTTTTTTCCACTGGCGGTGTATAATGGGGAAAACACTTTTCCGGAGGCTGATTTTCATGGAACTTCTGCATGTGCTGGGCAATACATATGCGGCCGTCGCCGCCACCGCCCTGCTGCCCGTTTATAAGCTCAATGACCGGGATGTGGTGCTCATCGACACCGGCTACGCCAAGCTGGACAGAGCCGGCCTGACCGCGCTCATCGACGGGCAGGGCTGGCGTCTGCGCGCCATTCTCTGCTCCCACGCCCACTTCGACCACACCGGCAACGTCCGGTATTTGCAGGAGCGATACGGCGCGAAAGCCGCCATCTCCCTGATCGAAGCCGGTATCTCTGTGAACCCGGACAGCTACCGCGCTAACTACGTGGCCCTGACCTACGGCAAAAGCCGTGAGTTGTTTCTGGAGGAGTGCTTCACCGCAGATCGGGTCATCTTCCCCCAGGAGGACCACATCGACGTAGACGGCGCCCGGTTCGGTGTACTGTCTCTCCCCGGCCATTCGGCAGGCCAGCTGGGCTTTGTCACGCCGGACGGCGCGGCCTATCTGGGTGACTGCCTCATCGACCAGCACGAGATCGACGCGGCCAAGCTGCCCACCAGCATGTTCATCGCCAGGGATCTGGAGAGCAAGGCCTCCCTCCGTTCTACCGACTATCCCGCCTATATCATCGCCCACAAGCAGATCATCACCGACCGCGCGGAGCTGTCTGCCCTCATCGACAGCAACATCGCCTTCATCCACCGCAAGGAGCGGGAGCTGCTGGACGACCTCACCGACGGCATGACGTTCTCCGACTGGATATACGCCTTCTGCCAGCGGGAGAACATCCGCACCCGGCAGGAGCTGAAATTCAGCATCGTGGAGCGGAATTTTGTGAACTTCACCGACTGGCTCACCGACACCGGCCGGGTGCGGGTGGAGCGGGAGTTCTGCGCCAAGAGGTATTACCACGGCTGAGAAGCCGCGCACGCATGGAAAAGCCACCCCGATGGGGTGGCTTTTCTGCTCCTTTTATCCCTCAAAGGGCACGCCGAACATCTGCCAGAACTGCCGGTTCTCGCTGTCGGACACCATGGCGGAGCTCCACGAGCCGAACATAAAGCTGGCGCAGCTGTCCGTCCCCTTCAGCACCGACACCGTCCGCCCGTCGTCGAACGTCACCGTCAGCTTGGCGCCAAACCCACAAGAGGACGCGCCGCCGTAGTCTCTGGCGTTGGTGAGCATCTTCTGCAGGGCGGGCAGGTCGGCTTTGGCGGCGGTGTACGTCTCGCCGCCGTAGAACTCCAGCTTGGCGGCGGTCATATTGCCCCGGAAATCCTCCGGCGTCACGAAGGTATAGCCGCACTGCTCCGTCAGTATTTTCAGCACCGTGGGCGGCACGGGGTAATCGGCAGTGCCCCAATAGCGGACATCGTCCTCGCCGCTGCGGTGCAGCTCGGCGCACACCTGATGCCACTCCGGCTGCACCAGTCCCTTCTCCGACTGGATGGCCTGCACCTGCTCCTCTGTCAGCGGTACGACCTGCTTTGTGGAGTCACCCACCTCCCACGTGATCTGATAGACCTCCAGCTCCGCCGTTTCCGCCGCGCTCCGGTACTGGAACCGTACAGCGTACTGTCCATCCATGCCCAGGCCCACGAACTGCTCCGTCAGCTCTACCACATCTCCGTTGTGGAGCGCCACGTTCTCCTCATTGTACCGTCCGTAGAGGGTGAAGCCCTCACCCTTTATCACGGACAGCTGCGCGCCGCTGCCCACCTCATACACCGGGATGTCCTCGCTGTAATTCTCGTCGTATGTCACCGTGCGGTACGTCACGGAATAGACCTCCGACACGGAGATGCTCAGCTGGTCCCTCTCATAACTGGCGGCCACCGGCAGCCCGCCGGTCAACTGGGACATGGCATACCGGGAAATATCCGCCAGCAGCACCTCCGATGCGTCGCCCCGGCCGTCGGGGACCTGCTGTCCCGCCAGCCGGCGGAGATACGCCTTCACCGTGTTGGGGGCTTGCTGGTAGCGGTGCGCCAGCACGTCCATGGCACCCTCGGCATACGCGCCGTCACCGTTGAGGTAGTACGCGCACAGATAGCTCAGGGGCACGGTCTCCCAGTCCGGCAGCTGCGCCGTGTCGTACACGATGCCGTAGTCCTCCGCCCGGACGCTGCACGGGTCGTTCTCACCGGTAGAACTCCACGGCATGGTTTCCTCGAAGCTCGGCTGCGCGTCCCCCTCATAGTAGACGATAGAACCATCCTCCAGACACGCCTGCAGAGTATCCATCAGTGCCTGTAGGCCCGCGGCACTCCCCCGCACGGCGTTGTAGTCCGCCGCCACATAGTCCCCGGCGTACACCGTGCCGGACACAGGAGTCTCCCCTTCCGCACCGATGTCCTCCCACCGCAGCCATTCCGCGTTGTCGATGAGTGCCAGCGCCAGATAGCCCCGCCGGGCCATCTCCCGGTTCCACTCCGCGGTGCGCTGCGGCAGCGCGCCTGCAAAGGCGTAGCGCACCACAACGCCGTAGGGCTCGCTGGCCGTTTCGACCTCAAAGGAGTAGGTATACGCCTGACCATCGCCGGCAGCGCCGACCGCCCGGAAGCCCAGCGCGTCCAGTATCGCGCCCACGGCGGCATTGTCACCGATATACTCCGTCCGCAGGGCGTACAGCTTCTCCGCGTCCAGCGTCCCCACGTTCTTGTAGCCGGGCTTCGTCAGCAGGCACACGCCGATGATGGCCGCCGCGACGACCAGCAGGATGACAGCCCAGAGGGCGGGCTTCTTATAGTTGAGCACGTTCTTCACCCTTTCTTTCACAGCCACTTCGCCAAAGGCCAGCGGGCACACCGCCGCCATTTTCGGCTGGGCGGCACAGGCCACCAGCGCCCGGGAATAGGCGGCCCGCTGCGCCGCATCTGCGTTTTTCAACACCATTTCATCACAGGCGCGCTCCATGTCGCGGCCCAGCAGGACATACGCCGCCCAGAGGACCGGGTTGAACCAGTTGACCGCCAGCAGCAGAAACGCCAACGGTTTCCACACATGGTCCCAGCGGCGGATATGGCACCTTTCGTGGGCGAGCACCTGAGGAAAGTCCTGCTCCGACACGGTTTCCGGCACATAAATGCGGGGCGTGATCACACCCAGCACGAAGGGCGTGGACCAATCGGTGCAGCGATAGACATTGTCCTGTATGCGGGGGGCGGCACGGAGCCGCCAGCGCATACGCAGCAGGCTGAGGGCCATGTACAGCGCCATGCAGCCCACGCCCGTCAGCCAGATGGCGGGCAGCTGATCCAGCAGCGCAAAGCCTTGTGCCGCAGCGGGTCCTGCCATTTCCGGGCGCTGCTCCGGCGGGGCGGAAACATAGACCTTTTCCTGCTGGCGAAGCTCCTGATAGGCCTGGATGGGCGGGCTTTCGGGCTGCTGGAGGCTGACGGGGCTCTCTACTGTCAATCGGGCGGGAAGCAGCAGCCGCAGGGCTACCAGCAGCCACAGCATACACACGGCGCAGCAGCGGCCGCACCGCCATCACCGCCAGCGCGATGAGGCCCGCCTGCCAGGAAATTTCCAGCACGGAGGTAAACAGACTATCCATTTTTTCTTCTCCTTTATGGCGCAGGGCATGACATCGTATGCCGCAGCGCGGTTCAGTTACGTCCGGAATTCTCCTGCTCGAAGCGGTCGATCATGGCATGGAGCACATCGGCATCCTCTTTGGAAAGTTTTGAATTTCCCATAAAAGCCGTCAGAAATGCCGGCAAGCTGCCGTGAAAGTTGTGGGCCACGAAGGCACGGCTCTCGGCGCGCTGCACGTCCTCGCGCGCGACGCGCGACGTGACCACGGCGTTTTCCGTGTGCACCACGCCGCGCTCGGCGAGACGCTTGATCACGGTGTAGGTGGTGGATTTTTTCCAGCCCAGCTCCTCGGCGCAGAGACGGACCAGCTCACTGCTCTTTATAGGTTCATGGGACCACAGTATCTCGCAGAAGCGCAGCTCACTGTCAAAAATTTTCGGTGTTTCCACAGGGTTTTCCTCCTTGGTCGAATGTAGTAGACCTGTTTTTAGTCTAACGCATTAGACCCGTCCTGTCAAGTATTTTTTTCTTGCTTTTTGTGTTACTTTTACTTTACTTTCCCTGTACGCTTATGATACCTTAGTGCAGAGGATGTTATAGGGACATGTAATCTATGTGTCAGGCACAGCAAAAACAGGTACGGAAGGGGCGCAGCATGGATATCGTGTATGAGGATAAGCGGATCGTGGTGGCGATAAAGCCGGCGGGGGTAGTGTCGGTGGATCAACCGGGCGGGATGCCGGAGCTGCTGCGGCAGACGCTGCACACCGCGTGCATACGGACGGTGCACCGGCTGGACGCGCCGGTGGCGGGACTGATGGTATTCGCACGGAGCGCCTACGCCGCCGGAGAGCTGTCACGGCAGATACGGGAGGGGGAATTCGAGAAGACGTATCTGGCGGTGGTGCGGGGAATGCCGAAGGCGGACGAGGGAGAGCTGACGGACCTGCTGGGCCGGGACAAGACGCGGCGGATGACCTATGTGGCCGAGGGGCCGGGAAAGGACGTGCGGGAGGCGCGGCTGCGGGACCGGG
>OGQY01000356.1_pt1 | contig 37813 bp, 29 predicted proteins | sample 1553361 | NCBI WGS metagenome assembly OGQY01 (sample SAMEA2579963, study PRJEB22360) | human gut metagenome | reverse complement strand
TTATTCTCGAGGTTTTGCAAGAACCTTCCCACTCTGAAATATAGCTACAGCACCACGCTATCCTTTTTTTTTAATTTTACATTTATTGCTTAGTTCCCAGGTGCGGGGGACTGCAGGAGCTATGTCCCATCATAAAGCATGCGATTCCTAACCCTTTTAATCTCAGCTATATTTATGAAAAACTGTTTCAAAACCGTTTTGGCCGCTGTGGCCGTGCTTGTTTGGCTGGGCGCCTCTGCCCAGGACGATCCTTCGAAGGAGACTGTCATCATCAATCCTTTTACGCACACCTCCGCTGTCAGCCAGGCAGCCTGTGACAACATCCGGGCGGCCGTCCTGTCGGGTTTTGCCGACCGTGGCCGTTTCCACATCGTCGACGCACTGACCGACGGTACGCTGTCGAAACTCTATGCCGACCGCAACGTCGAGGACGTGGTGAACGATGCCAACTGGAAGAGCGAAAGCGAAGCCGCCTACAAGGCGTTGGGCGCCAAGAAGGTCGTCATCGGACAGGCCAACAACGTTTCGTTCTCGCAGTTCAAGTCGGATATCGACGGCAAGATGTACAACAAGGCCGAGGTGACCTATTCGCTGAAGGTATATAACATTGCCGACGGCGCCATGATCGGTTCGGAAGACCTTTCGGTTTCGGGTATCGACGCCGATTCGAAGGACGGTGCATTCAACGACGCGATGAAAGACCTCCGCAAGGGCATGGTCGGGTTCGTGGACAAGCATTTCAAGTTCGAGACCTATATCCTCGAGCTGGGCGAGGCCGACAAGAAAGGCCGCGTCAAGGAGCTCTATATCTCGGGCGGTACGGAGATGGGCGTTGCCAAAAAGACCCGTTTCAAGGTATTCCTGGAGCGTAAGATCGGCCCGAAGGTAACCAAGTCGGAGATCGGCACCATCGTGGCCGTCGAGGTGATGGAAGGCGTTACCAAATGCCAGGTCGCTTCGGGCGAGGACGCCATCAAGGAGAAATTCAACAACGGCGACAAGCTGGTCGTCATCCTCGACAAGCAGGGGAGGGCGGTTTCTTCAAAGGGCTCGTCGGTGCATAAACTTACCGCATATAATTCTTCTGGAAACGATCTCCGGGGTGTCGCCGACGGTACCCCGGGGATTTTATCCGTTCAAACTTAAAATATTTATCAGATGTTTAGGAAGTCCGTATTGTCAGTCATCGTCGTGCTCCTGTCGGCGCTTTTCCCCGCCTCGGCACAGAATTATACGACCGATGCCATCCTGAAACGCACGACCGGAAAGATCGCTACGCTGGAGTGTTCGGGAATCGCCCGCACGAAGAAGGAGGCGATCGAGATGGCGAAGAAATCGGTGATCTACACTTATTTATATAACGGTATAGACGGCCTGAACGACAACAAACCCCTGCTGGGCAGCAAACCCTCGGCCGGGGCGGCCCAGTATGTCGGACAGTTGCTCGGCACGACCCGCTATGCCAATTACATCCGCAGCTGCACCATCGCCGACAAGACCAACAAGACCGCCGCCAAGGACATCCAGGTCTTTGCTACGATCGACCTCTACACCGAATCGCTCGAGCGCGACCTGATCAACAACGGTGTCATCGGGCGCAATGCCGCCGGGAGGGAAACGGTAAAGACCGAAAGCACCTCGGTCATGGTCGCTTTCGACTTCGACCGTCAGGAGTCGGTGACGGTGCCTGAACGCTGGAGAAGAAACCTCGCAGATTAGCTTCGCGGATCACCAGGATAATACTGGCGAAAATCAACACCCCGGCGATGATGTTGGTGCGGTCGATCTGTTCCTGGTGCCGCACGAGCGCGAGAACCGTAGCGACTACGGGCTGGATATAGCGGTAAAGGGCCGTGTGGATGAAAGTGAGCTTCTCCGTGCCCCGGTAAAGCAGGTACATCGGCAGCACCGTACCCAGAACCAGCACATAAGCCAGCTCCGCCTGACCGCTCAGCGGCAGGCGCAGAAAATCCGTATCGGCAATGTATTTCCAGAAGAAGGGGGCGGTAATAAGCAACCCGATGATATAGTACCATCCCATCACCACCAACGTCCCGTACCGCTGCAACTGCGGCTTGATGATGACCGTATTGACCGCGATCGCCACCACGGCGACGAGCACCAGGGCGTTGCCCAGGCCGCTGCTGCCGGGTGCCAGCCGAAACCCCTTGTCGAACAGGAGGAAAGCCGCACCTGCGAAACCCAGCACCACACCGATACGGCGTGCCCACGTAATGTTCTTTTCCCGCAGCAGGAAATGTCCCGTCAGGATGGTGAACACCGGACCGAGGGTCGAGATCGTCGAAGCGTCGATCGGCGAGGTATAGGAAGCTCCCCACAACAGCATGAACATCCAGCCATAGACGATCAGCACGGTCACGATCAGGATATTGCCGAAATCGCGCAGCGGAATGCGGTAGGACCGTTTCGAGAAAAGGGCGAAAGGAATGAAAAAAATCGACGCCGCAAGTACCTGAAGCATAAAAATCTGCTGGAAATCGAGGTAGTTGCGCGTCAAAGAGACATAAAACGAAAAATTGGCGCCGAACAACAGATTGGCGAAAATCAGATCGAAATTATAACGCAACGCTCCCATAGACGGAAAGCATAGGACAATTTTCGCACCAAGTTCCGGTTTTCTGCGTATCTTTGTCCCTGTCACCAAAAAAGGAATCAATCGAATGGAGCGCGGAGCTCTCAAAGGGCACGGAGCCCTGCTGCTGGCCAATGTCATCTGGGGACTGAACTCCCCGATCTGCAAGACCGTCCTTCTCTCGCCCGAGAACCCGGAGGGGCTCAACCATTTCGCCCTGACGGTCTATCGTCTGGTCGGGGCTTTTCTGCTCTTCTGGCTGGCATCCGCCTTCCTGCCGCGCGAACGGGTCGCCTGGCGCGACCTGGGCGGACTGTTCGTCGCCTCGCTCTTCGGCATCCAGCTCGACCAGATTCTTTTCCTCTGGGGACTCTCCCTCACCTCGCCAATCAATGTTTCGATCATCGCCACCACGGTACCCATCCTCACGATGATCCTGGCGATGTTCTTTCTGCGCGAACCGATCACCCCGCTCAAGACGGGCGGCGTGCTGCTCGGCGCAGCGGGAGCCGTGCTGCTGATCCTCATCAGCAGCCGCGGCGAAAGCGGCGGCGGATCGATCGCGGGCGACATCATCACCCTCGTCAGTTCGGTCTGCTACGCCATCTACCTGACGGCCTGCCGCAAGGTGATCCTCAAATACTCGCCCGTGACCACGATGAAGTGGATGTTCTTCTTCGCAGCGATCGTAGTGGTCGTACTTTACCACCGGCCCGCCCTCGAAGTGGACTTCCCGGCCGTTCCCGCACGGGTCTGGGGCGGAGCCGCCTTCGCCATCGTACTCTCGACGTTCCTGGCCTATCTGATGGTGCCGATCGCCCAGCACTACCTGCGTCCGACGGTTATCAGCATGTACAATTACGTGCAACCCGTCGCCTCGGTGCTTTTCACGGTCGTGCTCGGGCTCGACGTTTTCGGATTCACGAAAGCCGCCGCAGCGGGCTGCATCTTCCTGGGCGTATGGCTGGTAACGATGTCCAAATCACGAAAAGACCTCGAAGCGGAACAAGCCGCCAAAATGACGGATAAGAAATAAATCGGCCGACCGCCCCAGGCGACCGGTCGTTCCGAAAAACATGCAGCGCAAGGCGAATCCCTGCGCTGCATTTCATATACGGTCATCCCGCCTCTCCGCACCCGCACGACGGCATACGGGATCGGGATCACCCGCCTTACGATAAAAATCAAAAGGAAACAAGCTCCGGAAAACGAACCGCACGAGGAAGGGAAGGGTCACTCACTGTTTTTTCCAAAGTCCCCGTTCTTCCGCCAGCCGTTCCATCAAGGCGTACGCCGCCTCATAATCGTTGGGAATCTCCCCCTCCAGAATGGCCTCCTTGATGATCTCCTTGATCTCGCCGATCACGCGGGAGGGCGGAACTCCGTAGGTTTCCATGATGATCTCGCCCGTGATCGGAGGCTGGAAATTGCGGATACGGTCCCGCTCCTCCAGGTCCTTCATCTTGCGGCGCACCAACTCGAAATTCTGCAGGTAGCGTTTCACTTTGGCGTCGATGCCGGACGTAATATCCGCCTCGCAGAGGGTCATCAGCTTCTCCACATCGTCCCCGGCCTCGAACAACAGCCGCCGCACCGCAGAATCGGTCACCATATCTTCCGAAAGGATAATGGGACGCAGATGCAGAAAAACCATCTTCCGCACGAACTTCATATGCTCGTTCAGCGGCAGCTTCAATTGCCGGAAAATCCCCGGCACCATCTTCGAACCGACCACTTCGTGCGAATGGAACGTCCAACCCACCTGAGGATCGTAAGCCTTCGTCAGCGGCTTGCCGATGTCGTGCAGGATCGCCGCCCAACGCAGCCAGAGATCGTCGCTCACGGCCGCCACGTTGTCGAGGACCTTGAGCGTATGGTAGAAATTGTCCTTATGGGCGTGTTGTCCCCGCCGTTCGATGCCTTTCAGACGCTGCATCTCGGGGAAAATCAGCTCCAGCAGCCCCGTCCGCTCCAGCAGGTCGAATCCTACGGACGGAACGGGCGAGAGAACGATCTTATTGAGTTCTACGGCGATGCGCTCCCGCGAAACGATGCCGATACGCTCCCTGTTGCGGACGATCGCCTCGAAAGTTTCGGGGAAGAGCCGGAAATTCAGTTGCGAAGCGAAGCGCACGGCCCGCATCATCCGCAGCGGATCGTCCGAAAAGGTGACATCCGGGTCGCACGGCGTGCGGATGATTCCCTCGTGCAGATCCCGCATCCCGTCGAAAGGATCGACCAGGCGGCCGAAATCCTCCTCCGCGAGCGACCAGGCCATCGCATTGATGGTAAAGTCGCGGCGCCGCTGGTCGTCTTCGAGCGTCCCCGCCTCGACCTGCGGCTTGCGCGAATCGCGCACGTAAGACTCCTTGCGGGCTCCCACGAACTCGACTTCGACACCCCTGGTTCGGAGCGCCGCCGTGCCGAAAGTCTTATAGACGGACACCTTGGTCCGCAGTTCCCGGCCCAGCTCCTCGGCCAGCCCGATACCGCTGCCCACGACCACGACGTCGATGTCGGTAGAAGGCCGCCCGAGGTAGAAATCGCGGACATACCCTCCGACGACGAAGGCCGGAACGTCCTGCCGGGCGGCAATCGCGGAGATCTGCCGGAAAACCGGCAGGGACAGAGGAGCTGTGGAATCGTTTTTTTTCACGGAATAAAATCAGAATTTTAACAACATTACGACCTACCCTCCGCATCCGTTTCGATACGGAACGGACGGAACTGCCCCGCGACGGCCCGTCGAAGAGCGAGCCATCCGCCGGGAAAGCGGCTTCGGAGCGAATGCCGGGCGAATTTTCAGAACGCCAGTTCACGGCGGTAAAGCCGCACGGTATTTTCGAGCCCGTAATAGAGAGCGTCGCAGATCAGCGCGTGCCCGATCGAAACCTCGTCCGTCCAGGGAATCCGCTCGACGAAATAGCACAGATTCTCCAGATTGAGGTCGTGGCCCGCATTGAGCCCCAGACCGCAACGGCGAGCCTCCTCAGCTGCCCGGACATAAGGCTCGATCGCCCGTTCGCGCCCGGCGGCGAAATCCCGGGCATAGGCCTCGGTGTACAGCTCCACCCGGTCGGCTCCGCACTCCTTCGCCCCCGCAACCATCTCGGCGACGGGATCGACGAAAATCGAAACCCGGATTCCCCTGGCCTGAAATTCAGCGGTCACCTCCCGCAGAAAATCGCGGTACTTCACCGTATTCCATCCGGCATTGGAGGTGATGGCGTTCTCGGCATCGGGCACGAGCGTCACTTGCGCCGGACGCACTTCGAGTACCAGTTCGCGGAACGAAGGGATCGGATTACCCTCGATATTGAACTCGGTCGTCAGCACTTTCTTCAGGTCGCGCACGTCCGAATAACGGATATGGCGGGCGTCGGGACGGGGATGCACCGTAATCCCCTGCGCTCCGAAGCGCTCGCAGTCCAGTGCCGCACGTACCACGTCGGGAAGATTGCCGCCGCGCGAATTGCGCACCACGGCGATCTTATTGATGTTCACACTCAGTTTTGTCATAAAAAACTCTATTTACCCAAAAACGACAGGCAATCCGTCAAACTTTACCCGCAAATCCGCACGGTTGCCCGCTCCTTTCGCTATCTTCGCACGCAGTGGATGCACCGTGATAATCTTCGGGTACAAATTCTCACAATTGCCCGGCTTTCACTATCTTTGTAGAAAACAGGATGCGCCTCGGAAAACTGGGAACAAGTTCCCGTTTTCTCCCGGCTTTCACTATCTTTGCCGCTGGATAGAAGGCAACTGGGCAATCTTTGCGTGCAAGCTCGCACGATTGCTCTCACCTTTCACTATCTTTGCGGAGGTAAAGTTAATTATTTTTCCAGACACGACGGATGAAAATCATACTTTTTTCCCGGCAGGGCGTCGTCCACACGGCCGGCGACCTGCATCAGATGTTCGACGCGATCGCCCGTTTCGGGTTCGATTACGCGGTCAATGAGGAGTTCGCTCCCCAGATCGAACGACTCACCGGCATATCCATCGATGCGGCCCACCGTTACGGGCGGCCGATGGGTCCCCAGCCTGCGGAGTCGGTGCTGGTATGTTACGGCGGCGACGGTACGCTTTTGGACGGCATTCACCGGCTGGGAGGGGCCGAAATCCCCGTCATAGGCATCAACTCGGGACATCTGGGTTTTCTGACGAGCGTACCCCGCAACGGCTGCATCGGCGATGTCTTCGAGCTGATCGCCGCCGGCAAACTCGAATGTCAGCCCCGATCGATGCTCGAGGTCACGGGCGACTTCGGCGACGGCATCTCGACCCGCTATGCGGTCAATGAAGTGGTCATCCAGCGCCAGGGCGCGGGCATGATCTCGGTCGAAACGTACGTGAACGACCAAATGGTCGCCACCTACCACGGCGACGGCCTGATCGTCAGCACGCCGACCGGCTCGACGGCCTATTCGCTCAGCGTGGGCGGTCCGGTCGTCGCCCCCCAATGCGCCTGCCTGGTGCTCTCGCCCGTCGCGCCCCACAACCTGACGATGCGCCCGGTCGTGATTCCTTCGTCGAGCGACGTGCGGCTCAAGGTACACGCCCGGCACGCCGAAATATCGATCGCCACCGACAACGAAACCTGTCCGATTCCCGAAGGAGCCGAATTCAGGGTCCGACTGGCTTCCAGACGCTTTTTTCTGGCGGTCCCGCACAATATATCGTTTTACGACACGTTACGCAAGAAAATGATGTGGGGAGTGGATATCCGAAGCTGACGAAAAACCCCTGTTTGCCGGAAATTCTTTCGCTTTCGGATTTTATTCCCTATATTTGCATGCTATGAGCGAGCAAAAACGCATACCTCGACACGTCGCCATTATCATGGACGGCAACGGACGCTGGGCCGCGCAACACGGGCTGGAGCGTTTCGAAGGTCATATCCGGGGTGTGGAGTCCGTGCGCCGGGCAATCCAGGCCGCGACCCGTCACGGGGTTCGCTACCTGACGCTTTATGCTTTCTCGACCGAAAACTGGGGACGCCCCGCCGCAGAGGTCGATGCCCTGATGGAGCTCTTCTGCAAGAGCGTAATCAACGAAACGCCCGAACTGGCCGCTCAGGGAGTGCGCGTGCGGATCATCGGCGACAAAAGCCGTTTCCCCGAAAAAGTAAAACACCACCTGGATCAGATCGAAAACCGAACGGCTACCGGGAAACGCCTTACGCTGCAACTGGCCCTCAACTACTCTTCCCGCAGCGAAATCGTCCATGCGATGCAGGGTCTGGCACGCCGTGCCGCAGCCGGCATCTTCTCTTCGGAAGAGATTTCCGAGCAAACGGTTTCCGAAGCGCTCTATACGGCGGGCTGTCCCGACCCCGACCTGCTGATACGCACCAGCGGCGAACAACGGCTCAGCAATTTCCTGCTGTGGCAGGCTGCCTACGCCGAACTCTTTTTCACCCCCGTATTATGGCCCGACTTTACCGAAGAGGATTTCGCGCAGGCACTCGACGAATATGCCCGGCGCGAAAGGCGTTTCGGACTGGTAAAAAATAATGAACGTATTCGGTAAGCGAGTGCATCACGAGTTTACTCGCTACACTGAACGGAGAGAATGAAGAAAGAAACTCTAGAGAGAAGTTAGACGACACACGATGAATCATCCAGGCAAAGTATTTCTGACACTGACGGCCGCCCTGCTGCTGCTCTGTCCCCAGATATTCGCGCAGGAGCCCTCCGGCGAGGCGGCTCCGCCCCCGGCCGAACAGACGGATCAGGACGAGGATACGAACCAGCTTTTACAGCAATTCGAAAAAGCCCCGACGCTCGAAGGCGGTACCCAGAAACTTTACCACATCCGCAACGTCAATATTCACGGGGCGCAATACATTGACAACAGCATTCTGCGAGCTTCGTCGGGTCTTATCCCGGGCGATTCGATATACCTGCCCAGCAACTTCATCTCGACAGCCATCACCCGCCTGTGGAACCAGCGCCTCTTTTCGGACATCCGCGTCGGTGCGACCATCGAAGGCGACAGCCTCGACCTGGAAGTTTTCCTGAAGGAACGTCCCCGCGTCAATTACTGGCGTTTCGAGGGCATCTCCAAAAGCAACCAGAAAGACCTGCTCGAAAAGCTCAAACTCAAGCGCGGCACCGAGCTTTCGGACTACGTGATCGACAAGAACTCGAAGCTCATTCACAAATACTACGCAGACAAAGGTTTCCGCAACGCCGAAGTATCGGTCCGCATCGACAACGACTCGATACTGAAGCAGGCCGTAAACGTGACCTTCATCGTCGATCGCAAACGTAAAATCAAAATCGGAGAGATCAATTTCACGGGCAACGAAGAATTTTCCGACAAACGTCTGCGCCGCACCTTCAAGAAAACCCACCAGAAAAGCCTCAACTTCTTCCGGGGGGCGAAATTCAACGAAGAAGATTTCGAAAACGACAAGGAGCTGCTGCTCGACTTTTACAATTCGAAAGGTTTCCGCAACGCCAACATCGTCGCCGATTCGATCTACGCGATCAACGACAAGCGTATGGGTATCACGCTGGACATTTCGGAAGGCAACAAGTACTACATCCGCAATGTTTCCTGGATCGGCAACTCGGTCTATGAAACCGACGAACTGGCTCGGATGTTCGGTGTCGAAAAAGGCTCGATTTACGACAAAAAATCGATGTACAAGCGCCTGGGCATCGGCGCCTACTACAATCCGGACGAACCGTCCATCACCAATCTCTACAAAGATCAGGGCTACCTCACCTCGCAGATCGACCCGGCCGAAATCATCATCGGCAAAGACTCGATCGACCTGGAGGTCCGCGTATTCGAAGGCAAACAATTCACCATCAACAATGTCGGCATTTCGGGCAATATGCGGCTCGACGACGAGGTGATCCGCCGTGAACTCTACACGCGGCCGGGCGAACTCTACAACCAGTCGCTGTTGTTCCAGACCATCCGCACCCTGGGTTCGATGGGACATTTCACGGCCGAAGCGATCGCTCCGGACATTCAGCCCGTCGTCAATTCGGACGAATTGGTCGATATCAACTGGCCGCTCGAGGAGATCGCCAGCGACCAGTTCCAGATCGCCGGCGGTTGGGGCGGCGGTACGTTCGTGGGTTCGGTGGGTGTCACACTGAACAACCTCTCGATCAAAAACTTCTTCAAGAAAGGCGCCTGGAGACCCTACCCGATGGGACAGAACCAGCGGCTGTCGATCAGCGCCCAAACCAACGGTACTTACTACAAAGCCTTCGCAATCAGCTTCACCGATCCCTGGATGGGCGGGCGAAAACCGAACTCCTTCACGATTTCGGCTCACTATTCCGATGAGAACAACGCCTATTACGCCTGGCAGAAAGGTACCCGTTATTTCCGCACCGCCGGTGTCGCGGCGGGACTCGGCAAGCGTCTGGACTGGCCCGACCCGTACTTCACGTTCTATGCGGAAGCCAGCTACGAGCGCTACATGCTGAAGGACTGGAACACCTTCGTACTCAAGAACGGTGCGGCAAACCTGCTGTCGATCCGCCTGGTATTGGGACGAAATTCGGTGGATCAGCCGATCTATCCCCGCAGGGGTTCCGATTTCAGCGTTTCGGTGCAGCTCACTCCTCCCTATTCGCTGTGGGACGGCAAGGATTACAAAAGCACGGCTTTAAGCGAACAGGAACGCTACAACTGGATCGAATTCCACAAGTGGATGCTCAAAGGCCAATGGTTCACTCCGCTGACCCGCAACGGCAACCTGGTGCTGATGGCCCGCGCAGAAATGGGATACCTGGGACATTACAATAAAAACAAGGTATCGCCCTTCGAACGGTTCGAAGTCGGCGGCGACGGCATGACGGGCTATAATATGTACGGTATCGACATTATCTCCATGCGCGGTTACGACGACGGAGCGCTCGATCCCGTAGGCAGCAACTATTCGTGTGCCTACAACAAATACACGATGGAGCTCCGCTATCCGCTCCTGCTCAAGGGACAGACCAACATCTACGTACTGGGATTCCTGGAAGGAGGCAACGGATTCACCTCGTGGAAGGAGTTCTCCCCGTTCAAGATCAAACGGTCGGCGGGTATCGGCGTGCGCCTCTTCCTGCCGGTCGTAGGCATGGTGGGAGTCGATTGGGGCTGGGGCTTCGACCCGGCCGCAGGACAGACCAAGCGCAGCGGCAGCCACATCCATTTCACGATGGGTATGCAGTTCTAAACCGGCGGAAGTTGGCAATAAATTTGAAGAAACAGGGTTATACTTATAAAAGATAACTAAAAAATAAACGGTATGAAACGGATCCTTTTGCTCGTACTCGCCTTCACGGCAGCCATAGGCTCGCTTTCGGCACAGAACTACATCGTGGTAAACAGCGAAAAAGTATTCAAGTCGATCGACGAATATAACAAAGCACTCGACACGCTCGACCAACTGGCCAAAAGCTATCAGCAGCAGGTCGATCTCAAATTCGAAGAGGTCGAAGCCCTCTACAACAACTATAAGGCGCAGGAAATGTCCCTTTCGGCTTCGTCACGACAGGCCCGGCAAAACCTGATTCTCACCCGGGAAGAGGAGGCCAGCAAATTCCAGGAGGAGATCTTCGGCCAGGACGGTACCCTTATGAAAAAACGGATCGAGCTGATCCAGCCGATCCAGAAACGGGTATTCGACGCCATTGCGAACTATGCCGCACAAAACGGGTATGAGCTGGTTCTCGATGCGGCTTCGAACCCCACGCTGCTTTACAATTCAGAAAAAATCGACCACACTCAGGCCCTCATCGAATTTATGAAAAAGTAAGAAATATCGAATCAAATCAATAAATCCGTATGAAAAAACTCATTAAATTAACCCTCGTGGTTGCCTTGGTACTGGGAAGCAGTTCCCTGTTCGCACAGAAGCTGGGCCGTATCAATCTCGAAGAGATCATTACCCTTATGCCGGAATACAAGGAGATGATGACCAACATGGAGGCGTACAGCAAAGATCTGCGCGACAACCTGGAAACGATTCAGGTCGAGCTGAACACCAAGTACAACGATTTCCAGAAAAACAAAGCGACCTACTCGGAGGTAACCCGCCAACTGAAGGAGAAAGAATTGACCGACCTGCAAAACCGTCTGCAAGAGTTCTACCAGAGCGCACAGGAAGACTTGCAGAAAAAGGAGAAGGAGCTGACCGACCCGATCGTCGCCAAGGCTCAGGAGGCCGTCAAGAAGGTGGCGCAAAAGGGAGCTTACGTCGCCGTATTCAATACGACCATCCCCTCGATGGTCTATTACGACGAAGCAGCCATGACCGATTTGAGCACCGAAGTCAAGGCCGAGCTGGGGATTCAATAAACGGCAACGCATCGACAACAAAAAGCGTCCGCTTCGGATTTCGAAGCGGACGCTTTATTTCTTCCAAAAGTCCTTTCCGAGCTGCGGAAATCAAAGTTCAACATATCCTTCCCCTGCCGACACGAACTCCGTGCAGACGAATCATCCTCGCCCGACAGCGGCTCCATACACAGCCCCGGCCGCCGCAGTGAAAATCCGGTACACCGCCCGCTCCGGCCCATATTCCCATATCGGCATCAGAACGGATAACCTACTCCGAAATTAAGCGCCGTATTCTTCCACTTGAAATTGTGGATCCACCGTTGTCCGGCAGGTGCATTGGGGTTGTGGATCTGTATGCCCCAGTCCAGACGCAGTACGGCAAATTTGATGTCCAGGCGCAGACCGATACCGGCATCGAAGCCCAGTTGCCTGTAGAAACTGTCGAAATGGAAAACCGCAGCGGGCGAAGGCGCGGAATGCCGGTCGGCAAACCAGATATTGCCCACATCGACGAACGTCGCTCCGTGAAACATCCCCCAAATCGGGAAGCGCAATTCGAGATTGGCCTCCAGCTTCATATCGCCCAGTTGTGTAGGGAAAACCGCATCTTCCGGCTCCGGAACAGCCCCCGGCCCCAACATACGGGGTGCCCAACCGCGCATGCTGTTGGCACCGCCCGCATAAAACAGACGGTCGAAGGGAATCGAAGTCGAATTGCCGTACGCCATACCGTAACCGCCGTAAAGCCGTCCCACGAGAGCCGTCACCTCACCGAGCATGATCTTGCGGCTCACACTCAAATCGGCCCGGAAATATTGCGAATATTGAAGACCGAAAACCTCGTAATAGTCCTTCCCGGCCGCCGGACGCGAGAAGAGGTGCATCAGGCCGTCGAGCAGGTTGCCCGCCATCTCGTAATTGAAGCGGAGCAGCGTCGCGTTTCCGCCCAGATGCTTGCGCTGATTGTTATAGACATAGCTGAACGAAAGGCCGCTGATGAACTGCGACTCGTAACTTCGCTTGAGATATTCGTTCTGGAGATGATCCAGGAAATCCTCCCTATTGACATACCCCATATCGATCACGTTGATATCGATCGGACGCAGCGAATAGCTCGAATACTTCAAATCGCTCCACGAATATCCCCAAGCCACGCTGGAAAGGGTACGCCGGTAATAAGGGCGATCCTGGAAATTGATGCCGAATTCGAGCCGGGTCCGGGGCATCTGGATCGACTGCCACCGCTGGGTTCGGAAAGGCAGCAGGAAACGGGGAAACTGCAAACCCATATTGACTCCGAATTCGATGGCGTTGCGCTTGCGGGCACTCGGAGTTTTCATATACTCGTACCCTACCGAGAACGAAACGTCGAAAGACTCCGCTCCCCGGAAAATATTGCGGTTCTGATACCCCACCGTCGCCCGCAATCCGTAGAAACTCGACGTCGTACTTCCTTCCAGCTCTATCTTATACCCCTGCTTCAAGGCCGGAATGCACTGGATGTCGCACTGGAGATAGCCCTCGCGGGTCTGATGTACCGAATCGGCCGGCTCCTTGCCTTCGCCCACGAAAGTCACGTAGTTATCCTTTGCCACACTGTCGGCCTGCTCGTTGAAAATGACGTTGGCGCTTTTGAAATAGCCCATCGACATAATCTGGTTGTACGTCTGATCGACCCGGTTAATGTTATAGACGTAGTTCGGATAGATCGGCACGATCTGTCGCAGCACCGAAGGACGTATGTTGGGACGCTTGTTGTCCTTGTGGTACACCACGTTCAACCCCCGGTAGTAGATCGTGTCGAGTCCCTTGCGGTAGTCGGGAGCAATAGCCGCCGTAGGATCGTAATTGGGAAAAATATTGATCTGGTCGATACGGTAAACCGTATTGTTGCGCAGAATCGGATAACCCTGCTCGTTATAACCGGCCAGATGCTGCTTGACGATCATCTTCAGGTCCACCAGATGATTGCCGCCGAGCGTGTCGGCTTCATACTCGATGTTATTGACCGTAAAATTGTAATAGCCGCGCTGTTTGAGGTAGGTGGTGATGCGCTGCCGCTCCTGGTCAAGGACCTCCATGTCGAACACCTCGCCCGTACGGAGCAGCGAATGTACCGTATCGGGCAGGATGATCTGCTCGAGGAACCGATCGCGGAAATCGTACGAAAGGCGGTTGATGCGGTAAGGCTCGCGCTGTACGGTGCGGTAGGTGATGAAAGCCCGCTTTTTCCGCGACGTGGTATCGACTTCGTAAGTCGCCTGCGAAGAGAAGAACCCCCGATAGTCCATGTAAACCTTCAGGTTGCGGACCGACTGCTCCGTGAGGCTCATATCCAGCAGCACGGGCGCTTCGCCGATACGCCGTTTGAACCGGTTCCACCAATTATCCTTTTCGGGATCGGCCTGCTCATAAACCCAGACGTAAAAATTGAGTCCCAGGAACCGTTTATTCGGATTCTGACGGATGAATTTCCGCAGGTCGGAAGCCGGAATACGCTCTTTTTTAGGCGTTTCCTTATCGGCTTCTACGGTCACCTTCTGCACCAGATAACTTTCCTCGGGAAGTTTGCGCGTGACACTGCACGACACCCCCGCGAGCACCGCCAGCAAAAAGACGAATATGACCGGCAACCGTTTCAAGACTTCCGTTAATTGTTGAAGAAACCCTGTTTTTTCAGCAGCGCGAAATAGTTGCGCGAAATAGCCAGGTTATCTTCGGCACGATACCTGTTGCGCGTGAAAATCTGTGCCAGATTCGGCAGGCCGTTCTCCTCGAGCAGCCGCCGGGTCTCTTCCGACGTCTCCTTCTCGGCCCAGAGTTCGTCGATCTCCGACGAGGTGTAATGATGGTATTTCTCGCAATGCACGACCGCATCGAGCGGCAGGCGGTCGGTCAGTTCGGGCGACTCGTCGGGATGCCCCACCACGATCGTCGTCACGGGAATCACCCCTTTGGGAAGATCGAGGATGCGGGCGATCTCCTCGGCCGTATAGATGGTCGTACCGAGGTAACAGATTCCCAACCCGTGCGCTTCGGCCTCGACACACAGGTTCTGCGCCGCCAGCAGCGCATCGGTCACCCCGTTGAGAAACCAGGCGAAATTATCGTAGCACGGCTCGGCATCGCGCTGTTCGCACCACATCGAAAAACGGTGGACATCGGCACAAACCGTAATCACGCAGGGAGCCTGCGTAACCATCGGCTGATTGAAATGACACGGGGCCAATGCCTCGCGCAATTCCCGGCTCTGAGTAACGATCAGACTGTAAAGCTGCATATTGCCGCACGTCGAGGCACGCGAGGCGGCTTCGAGCATGTCTTGCAGCACCTCCGGCGCAATAGGCTCAGAGCGGAATTTTCGGATCGAACGGTGTTTTGCAAGCAATGTTTTCATACGGATTATAAGTTACGTAACAAATTCACGCAAAAGTAGTAAAACTTTTAGAATTTTATTATTTTTGTCCGCGTTAAAGCTGGTTGGAACCTATTTTGCAGCGCCCCAGAAAAACCCTCTTCCGTCCCGGACATACACGCGTTTTCAGGATGCAAGAGAAGTGCCGAACGGCTCCGACCTCCGAACCGGAATAGCGACAAAGCCGATATTTCAGAACAGATGCAAATGCGATTCGCAAAATACGAAGGTGCCGGCAACGACTTCATCCTGCTCGACCTGCGGAACGGCGGAGCGACTCCCCAAAGCGCGGAGATCGCCCGTCTGTGCGACCGCCATTTCGGTATCGGAGCCGACGGTCTGATGACGCTCGCCGCTTCCGCCGTATCCGGCTGCGACTGTTCGATGCGCTACTACAACGCCGACGGCTCGCCGGGCGAGATGTGCGGCAACGGAGGCCGCTGCTTCGCCCTGTTTGCCCATCACCTGGGCATCGGCGGCGACATCAAGCGGTTCGACTCGACGGATGGCATCCACGAAGCCAGGATGCTTCGTATCGACGGGCTGCGAAGCACCGTGGAGCTGGGAATGATCGACGTCGAACGGATCGACCGGGGCGACGGATACTGGTTCCTCGATACGGGCGTTCCCCACTACGTCGAATTCACGGACGACCTCGAAGCCGTGGACGTCATCGGACGCGGACGCCGGATCCGCTACGACAAACGCTTCGCCAAAGGCACCAACGTCAATTTCGTCAAGGTAGTCGGTCCCGGGCATATCGCCGTCCGCACCTACGAACGCGGCGTGGAGGACGAAACCCTCGCCTGCGGCACGGGATCGACCGCTGCGGCGCTGGTCACCCACCTCGCGGCCCAGCCTTCCGTCACAGCGTTCCGCATCGACGTACGCGGCGGACGGCTCAGCATCGCCTTCGATGAGCCGAAACCCGGCATCTACACCCGCATCCGCCTTTCGGGAGAGGCCCGCAAAGTATTCGAAGGCAGCTACGATACCGCCAACTTTCAATCCTAAATCTATTTTTTCTTCTCCGATCCATGAAAACGAACAAGGGATTCCGCGACGAAAACCATGCGGACGAACTTCGTAAGGCCAAACGGCTCGAGCCGATCCACAAAAGCGGCAAGGAACGCCACACCATCTACCGCGAACTCGACGACGAGGAAGACGATGCGCCCGCACGCCCCAAGCGGGAATCGGCGTTCGACTATTTCGACGACGAGGAAAACTGAAAATCCACCCGACAATGGTTGAAAAATTCATTACGGCAGGCGACACGCCCGTCCATGTGTGCGACTCCGAAAAAGGAGACCGGTGCGCGGTCCTGTTACACGGTTATCTGGAGTCGATGCTCGTCTGGGACGATTTCGTTCCCTATCTTTACAAACAGGTACGCGTGATTACGCTCGACCTGCCGGGGCACGGGATCTCGGTGGTCAAAGGGCCTGTACACACGATGGAATACCTGGCCGATGTGGTAAAGAATACGCTCGATGCGCTCGGCATCGCCCGCTGTACCCTGGTGGGACATTCGATGGGCGGTTACGTCGCCCTGGCTTTCTGCGAGAAATACCCCGAACGACTCGACGGCGTGGTGCTGCTCAGTTCGACGCCGGACGCCGATACGGACGAAAAGAAAGAAAACCGCCTGCGGGAAATCAAATTGGTCGAAGCGGGCAAAAAGGACGCGCTGGCCCGCGTAGCTCCCGAAGCGGGCTTCGCTCCCGAAAACCGGCCGCGAATGCGCGACGAGATCGAAGATCTGGTCGAACAGGTATTCGTCACCGAAGACGAAGGGATCGCAGCCCTGCTGCGCGGTATGATCGAGCGGCCCGACCGCAACGAAATGCTCCGCCGCTCTGCGGTGCGGCAGCTCTTCATCTTCGGTAAGCACGACGGCTATATTCCCCTCGAAAAGGCCGAAGCACTGGCGGCGGCCCATCCTCAAGCCCGCGTCGCATGGCTCGAACATTCGGGACACATGGGATTCCTCGAAGAACCCGAAATCACGGCTCGGGCCCTGTTGGATTTTATGGGAACGGAAAATGAACCGGAATCCCGATAACGAAAGTTTCCTAAAAGGGAAACTTTTTCATTTTTATTTCTCCAGACGCAGATGCAGAATCGGAAACGGCCGGCCGACATCATCCGTTTCGCTGCGCCCGGCAACCGCAAAACCCATACGCAGGTAAAAACCCATCGCCTGCGGATTCTGTTCATTGACATCGACCGAATCGGCTTCCTGGCGGGCGACGGCCCACTCCACCAACTTGCGTCCGCAGCCTCTGCCCCGGTATTCGGGCCGAACGAACAACATGGCGATATGACTTCCGTCCAGACCGATGAACGCCACGATACGCCCCGCATCCCGCAGGCAGCGAAGTTCGACCGCCGGCAGGTAGCGGACAGGCAACAGAGAACGCAATTCCCGAATATCCGCTTCGGAGAGAAAATCGTGGGTAGCCCGCACGGAAGCCTCCCACACCTCGGCCAGCTCTTCGAAATCGTCCGGTCCGACTTTCACAACATTCAAACCATTCATAATCAATTATATACTTCAACACACACTATCCGACGATCGCTTATTCGCGGCACTGGCCGCGTTTATGCTTCCGAACCGCTCCCAAGCCCCTTCCTCGAAAAGGACCTGTATTGTCACGCTCCGGCATATAAACGTATTAATTATCAACCGATAAAAAAGACGATCCCCGCCAGATGCGACAACAGCGCCAGGTCGATAAACAGATGCCAAACCAGATGGTGGTAGCGGAATCCCTTCTTCGCATAAACGATCGCTCCGGCCGTATAGAGCACCCCGCCCAGCAGGATCAGCAACAGCAGAGGCAGCGAAGCGTTCCGAATCAGCCGGGGCAGGAAAAAGATCGCCGTCCAGCCCATCACCAGATAAATCGTCAGGCTCAAAGCCGGGATGGAACGCCGGGCCAGCGTCTTATACAGAATACCCAGCAGAACGGCCGTCCACTGCAAAACGGTGACGAAGACACCCTGCCAGCCACCGATCACGAGCAGCGCTACGGGGGTATAGGTTCCGGCGATGGCGACGAAGATGAAGATATGGTCGAGCTTGTGGAAAACGGCCTTGTGCTTCGAATCCGGGCGCATCGAATGGTAGAGCGTCGAAGCCAGCAACATCAGGAAGATCGAAATGACGCAGACGCTTACCGACACCGACGCCAGCACGGGCCGGGCATCGTGCAGATAGGTCCACACCGCAGCGAAAGGCAGCAGACAAAGGGTCAGCGGCAGCATCACGGCATGCGAAACCGTGTTGGCCACCTCCTCGCCGTAGGTGGGTACGTAGGGCAAACGGACTTTTTCCTCTTTTTTCATAGACGACGTATAATTCTGTTCTACAAAGATACGTTTTTTATACAACTGCATCGGTTTTTGCACAAGATTATTCCGTGAAATCCCCGACGGCGCTTTGCGATGCCGAAGATTTTCGCTACTTTTGAAAAACAGTAAAACTTTCCGGAAAATGGATTTGACCCGTTATGACAAGCTGCGCAGCGCGATCCGCCGAACGCTCTCGCCCGACGAGGCGGCCGCAGCCGACCGCGCCCTGGAATATGCTGCCGAACATACCGCTTCGCAGGTACGGCACGACGGCTCGCCGATGCTGGACCACGCCGCCGAAGTAGCGCGGATCGGGCTGGAGGAGATCGGGCTGGGAGGCGACTCGGTCGTAGCCGCCATTCTCCACGACGTAGTCCGCACGGCCAGCCGGCAGGACGAAGAGACATTCCTGCGGCTGACGGACGAGATCCGGGACCGCTTCGGCAAGGAGGTGCTCGGCATGACCGTAAGTCTGAGCCACATCTCCGATATTCGCCTGAAAGCCTCCCGGGAGCAGGCGGAAAATTTCCGCGAGCTGATCGTCTCCTATTCGGAAGATCCGCGCGTGATCCTGATCAAGCTGGCCGACCGGCTCGAGGTGATGCGCCGCCTTGAAATTTTCCCCCGCGAAAAGTGGCGCAAGAAGAGCTGGGAGAGCCTCAACCTCTACGCCCAGATCGCCCACAAACTGGGTCTATACAACATCAAGAGCGAACTCGAAGACATCGCCCTGCGCTACCTCGAACCCCAGGACTACCAGCATATCGCCGACAAACTGGCCGAAACCGAAAGCGAACGCCGGGCCTTCATCGCCCGCTTCCTCGAACCCATCACGCAGCGGCTCGACCAAGCGGGGCTGCGCTATCACGTCAAGAGCCGCACCAAGTCGATCTTCTCGATCTGGAACAAGATGCGCAAGCAGCACGTCCCGTTCGAGGGGGTATATGACATCTTCGCCATCCGTATCATCCTGGACTGTCCGCTCGAAGAGGAGAAGCAGCAATGCTGGACGGTCTATTCGATCGTCACGGATTTCTACACGCCCAATCCCGAGCGGATGCGCGACTGGATCTCCATCCCCAAATCCAACGGCTACGAATCGCTCCACACCACCGTCGCCACCAAAGAGGGACGGTGGGTCGAAATCCAGATCCGCACCGAGCGGATGGACGCCGTGGCGGAGCGGGGCATCGCGGCCCACTGGCGCTACAAAGGCGTAAACGCGGGATCGGACGGGAGCGAAATGTGGATGAAACAACTCCGGGAGCTAATGGAAGACAAGACCCGTCCGCTGGCCCAGAACTTCGACGCCAAGCCCTCCTCGGGCGAAATTTTCGTCTTCACCCCCGGCGGCGACCTGCGCAAGCTGCCCGAAGGAGCCACGGTGCTGGATTTCGCCTTCGACATCCACACCTCGCTGGGGCTCACCTGCTCGGGCGGCAAGGTCAATAACCGTCCGGCGGCGATCCGCGACGTACTCCACAACGGAGACATCGTCGAAGTGCTGACGCAGAAGAATCAGAAGCCCAAAGCCGACTGGCTGGGGTTCGTCACCACGTCGAAGGCCCGCACCCGGATCAAGGCCTCGCTGCGCGAGGAGCACACCAAGAACGCCCGTCTGGGACGGGAAGAATTGGAACGCAAACTCAAGAACTGGAAACTGCCCCTGACCGTCGATGAAGGGGTCGGCATCCTCTGCAAGCACTTCAAACTCCGCACGGGAACGGAACTTTACGCCTCGATCGGCACCGAAAAGATCGACCTCATGCAGATCAAGGAGCTGCTTCAGGCCCATCTGTCGGGCGAAGCGGAGGAAGAGCGCCGGGCCGCAGCAGCAGCCATCGAGTCCGAAAAACGACGCAAAGCCGAAAAAGTTTCGACCCAGAGCAGCGGCGACGCACTCATCATCGACGAAAAGATCGGACAGCTCGACTACAAACTGGCCAAATGCTGCAATCCGATCCACGGCGACGAAATCTTCGGCTTCATCACCGTAGGTGCCGGCATCACGATCCACCGTACGGACTGCCCCAACGCACAGCGTCTCCGCAGAAACTACCCCTACCGGGTACTCGAAGCCCGCTGGCGCGACGAAGCGCAGGGCGCGTTCCGGGTGTCGATCCGCGTGGTGGCCAGCGACACGACGGGGATGATCAACCACATCGCCGAAGTAATCAACCGCGACCTGAAGTTGAGCATCCGCTCGATGAACCTGTCGCCGGGCGGCGGCCTGCTCTCGGGCGTGATCCACGTCGAAGTGCCCGGTACGGGCATGGTCGATATGCTGATCCACTCGATCCTGCGGATCAAAGGCGTGCAGAAAGCCTACCGCGTCAATAACTGAAAACGCCCCGAAAAGAGAAAGCCGCCTTTATCAGGCGGCTTCTTCGTCGCATCCGACGGGTCGGCAACCCGCCAGCGCATCATAAAAAGCAGTAAAAAAAGATACAAAACAGCCCGCAGAAAACCACCCTCGACCTGCAAGTGTATCCTGTCATAAAAAAGAGTGTGTTGAAATGAAAATTTCAGGCACGATCCTAAAGGGTGTCGGAATGGATGCAAGGCAAGGCATTGAGGGTAAGGGTGACAGTCTTTTACTATGGCAAATGACTTAACCCGTATCCCGATAATAACTACCGTTGTGTGTCATTCGGACACACCGCCATACACCTGTTCGGGTCCCATGTCCGGAAATTTACAACGGACCTCCGCCGATCGGACAATCCGCACTCCCGCCCGGAAATCCGAGCCGAGCCGCAGAAAATCCAGACAACAGGTCAAAAATTCGCACGAGGAACCCGGAACCAAGCTGCACGGGCAACCGCTTCCCTACCGGTCCCGCTCACCGACATAGACACAGAGGTTGGCCAATGCGTCGCGGTATTCGGAAGGTTCGTATTCGGAGAGCACGGACATCGCCCGCGCGAGGTATTCCTGCATGACGCGGGCCGCCTTTTCCATACCGCCCTCGTTCTCGACGATGTGCTGCAAATATTCGACCGACTCATCCTCCTCGTGGCAACGGGCCAGCCGTGCCTGCAACTCCCTGCGGCGCTCCTCGCCGACCGACTCGAGCACCGTGAGCAGCGGCAGGGTCACCTTGTGTTCGCGCAAGTCGTTGTTGGAGGGCTTGCCCGTACGGGCCGTGCGGGTATAGTCCAGAATGTCGTCCTGAATCTGGAACGCCATGCCTATCGACTCGCCGAACTTGCGCATGAGCGCCTGTTTTTCACGGGACGCACCGACGGCCAGCGCTCCGGCCGAAGCGCTCACCCCGATCAGGCAGGCGGTTTTCTTGTAAATGATATCCAGGTACGACGCCCGCGTCATCTCCTGCCGGTTCGCCTTGTCGTTTTGCAGAATCTCTCCCTCGCAGAGCGTGGCGATGGCGCCGCAAACATGAGTCACCAGGTCGAACTGGCCGCTCTTGAGGCCGAGATCCATGTTTTTGGCCAGAATGTAGTCCCCGACCACGACCGCGTTGCGCGACTGCCAGCGGGCATTGACCGAAGCCCGGCCCCGGCGCATGTCCGATTCGTCGATCACGTCGTCGTGGATGAGCGAGGCCACGTGGATCATCTCGACCAACGTGGCTGCGAGCAACGTGCGCAGCCCGCCGCTGCGCTGCCCCGCCGGAGCGTTGAGCGCCGCAGACAGCAGCACCGTCATCGGACGAATCCCCTTGCCCCGCGCCGAGAGCGCATAATCGAGCATCTCGGAGAGCAACGTGCCGTCCGCCGTGAATTTCTGCCGGATGAACTGCTCGAAGGCCTCCAGATCGCCCTCGACCGGCTTGCGGATCATATCGAGTGTTACCATAACCGAACTTTATGTTTACGTCGAAAAAAGTTTTGCCGAATACAGACCGATCGTTTTCCCCGCCGGAATACAACCGTCCCGAGCCTGGGATCAATCCGTGCAAAGGTAGTGATTTTTCGCTGAGTCGGGGAGGAAACTCAATGTTTTTTCGTACCTTTGGCAATCGACAAAAACATTCCAGATGACCCGCTTCAAAGAGATTCTCCCGAAAGTGCTGCCGACGGGCGCGGCCCTGCTGCTTTTCTTCATCGTCAGCGCCCTCTATTTCGCCCCCCAGTTTCGCGGCGAAGTGCTGCCGCAGCACGACGTGCAGCAATACGAAGGCATGGCCAAGGAGATCTGGGACAACCGTGCCCAAACGGGCGAAGATCCCCAGTGGGCGGGGCGGATGTTCGGCGGCATGCCCGCCTACCTGATCAACGTGGCCTACCCGGCACAACTGGTCAAAAACACGGCAGGACAGATCGTTAAAATTATAAACACCCCTGCAGCCTTCGTCTTCTTCGCCATGGTTTCCATGTGGCTGATGCTCCTGATCGTCGGGGTGAATCCCTGGGTCGGCATCATTCCGTCGCTCATGTACGGCCTTTCGACCTACTTTTTCCTCATCATCGGTGCGGGTCACGTGACCAAAATGTGGGCACTGGTATATGCCCCCCTGATGATGGGCGGCGCATGGCTTACGCTGCGGAGCAACATGTGGCTCGGCGGAGCGCTCACGGCCCTTTTCGCCTCGCTCGAAATCGGCGCCAACCATCCGCAGATCACCTACTATTTCCTGCTGGCCATGGCCGCGCTGTGGATCAGCGAAGGAATTGTCGCCTTCCGAAAAAAGCACCTGCCTTCGTTCGCCCGCCGTACGGCGGTACTGCTAGGCGCAGGCATTCTGGCCGTCGGCTCGAACTTCGCGCCTCTGTGGTACACGATGCACCACTCGAAGCAGACCATCCGCGGAGGTTCGGAACTCGCCGCCGGCGAGGAAACCTCCCAGGAAGGGTTGGCACTCGATTACGCTACGGCGTGGAGCTACGGACGCGCCGAGAGCTGGAACCTGCTGATCCCCGACTTCATGGGCGGCGATTCGGGTCGGGCGTTCACCCGCGACGGCGAAATGGCCAAAGCCCTTAAACCATACGGTCTGGAAAGTTTTGCGGAACAGTTACCGGCCTACTGGGGCGAGCAGCCCTACACTGCCGGACCGACCTACTTAGGAGCCGCCGCCCTGTTCCTGGCTCTGCTGGGACTCCTGCTGGCATCGGGACGCAACAAGTGGTGGATCGCAGCCGTCAGTCTGCTGACGCTTTTGCTGGCCTGGGGACATAATTTCATGGGATTCACCGAATTCGCCTTCAAATACCTGCCCGGCTACAACAAGTTCCGCACCGTATCGATGGCCCTCGTGGTGGTCGAATGGACGGTTCCCCTGCTCGCGGCGTTGGCTCTGATGCCCCTCTGGCGGGGAGAAGTGCCGCGTCGAAAACTCCTGCGGGCCCTCGCCTGGGCCGGAGGCATCACGGGCGGTTTCTGCCTGCTCTTCGCCGTGGCCGGCAGCGCGATCTTCGACTTCGGCCGGACGGAAGCCGCCGATTTCATGAGCCGCCAATACTACCAGATGTTCCAAGCCGCAGGTATGCAGGAAGCCATCGCACAGGGCGCTCCCGAAGAATTGGGAGAGGTGACGGCCGACGCGATGGCCGCCGACCGGGCCGCGATCATGCGCTCCGACGCCTGGCGTTCGCTGCTGATGATCGCCCTCGCGGCGGGCAGCGTGCTGCTCTTCGCCCTGGGACGGATCAGACGGGGCTGGCTCATAGCGCTGCTCGGCGTGATCGTTCTGATCGACCTGGTGCCGGTCAACCTGCGCTACCTGCCTCAAAGCCGCTTCGTCGCCGCACGACGCCAACAGATACAGCCTACGGAAGCCGACCGCGCGATCCTGCGCGACCCGGAACCCGGATTCCGGGTGCTGAACCTCACGGTCAGCCCCTTCAACGATGCTACGACCTCCTACTTCCACCGTTCGGTGGGCGGCTATCACGGCGCCAAGCTGGCTCGCTACCAGGACCTGATCGAGCGTTATCTTACGTCGATGGACGAGAGCGTACTCGACATGCTCAACACGCGTTACCTCATCCGCTTCGACCCGGCGGGACAGCCCGTCGCCGAATTGCGGACCACGGCCAACGGCCCGGCCTGGTTCGTGCAGGAGGTCGTCGATGCCGCCACTCCCGAAGAGGAGATCGACGCCCTGGGGCGCATCGACACCAAAACGGCGGCCGTCATCAACACCCGAGAGTTCGAGATCCGCCCCCTGATCGGCGGCGAAGGGGAAATCCGCCTGGAGGAGTACCGCCCCAATTATCTCCGGTACGAATACACGGCCACTGCGCCCGGCACGGCGATCTTCTCGGAGATCTACTACAAGGACGGCTGGACAGCCTATATCGACGGCATCGAAACCCCATATTTCCGAGCCGATTACCTGTTGCGGGGAATGGAGCTCCCGGCCGGTACGCACACGGTCGAATGGCGGTTCCGCGCTCCCGGATGGAACACCGTCGAAGGCGTGACGCTCGTCGCGTCGCTCACGATTCTCGCAGGCATCATTGCAACCGTTATACTCGTTTTACGCCATGAAAGACGACAAAAGACTCAAGCGTAGGGTACGCAACTCCTACATCGTTTCGAACATCAGCATCGCCCTGGTGCTCTTCCTGCTGGGATCGGTGGGATACCTGATGACGGCCGCCATGCAGGTTGCCCGCACGTTGCAGGAGAGCGTCACCGTCACCGTCGAGCTCCGCAACGGAGCGGACGAAGGACAAAAAGAATCGCTCCGCAAACGGTTCGAAGCCAACGAGCTGGTGAGCCATGTGGAATACAGCTCCAAAGACGATAAACTGAACGACGCCTATTTCCGGCAGATGTTCGAACAGGAGTTCGAGGCGATCCTCGAAGAGAATCCGCTGCTCGACTCGTTCGAATTGACCCTGTCAGCCGATTCGGCGGACCCGGACAAGCTCGAAACCTTCATCGCCCAAATTGCCGAACTCGACGGCGTGGACCGGGTTTCCTATCCGGCACAGACCGTCGAGCGGCTGCATGCCACGATCGCGAAGATCCGGCTGGTGCTGCTACTCTTCGGCGGAGCCCTGCTCGTCATCTCGCTCATCCTGCTGAACAACACGATCCGGCTGGCGATCTTCTCGAAACGCTACCTGATTAACACGATGAAGCTCGTAGGGGCAACCAAATGGTTCATCATGCGACCGTTCCTGGGCAGCAGCATCACACAAGGCATTCTGTCGGGAATCATCGCCTCGGCACTCTTCCTGACGGCCGTTTACGGACTGAACGAGGCGGTTCCGGAACTGATGTCGCTGGCCGAAACCATGAAAATCGGAATCATCGTGGGCGGCATGGTATTGGGCGGCATCCTGATCTCGCTCTGCTTCACGTTCTTCGCCGTCAACAAGTTCGTCAACATGAAATCCAACAAGATCTATCTCTACTAAAAATCCCCGTACCATGAAAAAATTCAAGGAGATCAACGATAAAAACGATCCGAAGATGCCGCTCTCGCTCAAAAATTACATCCTGTTGCTCGCCGGACTGATCGTCATCATTCTGGGCTTCGTCCTGATGGCCGGCGGCGGCAGCGACTCGCCCGACGAGTTCAACTACGCCATGTTTTCCTGGCGCCGCATCACGCTCGCCCCGATCCTGGTGATCGGCGGCTTCATCTTCGAAATTTACGCCATTCTCAAACGATTCTGAATCCGGACTTCTCCGACCGCCGGAAGCCGGGTTGAAACCCGCGCATCCCCCGATACCGAAATATCCCCGAGAACTGTAAAATGGAAACCATTCAAGCTATCATCCTGGGCATCGTCCAGGGCCTGACCGAATTCCTGCCCGTATCGAGCAGCGGCCACCTGCAGCTGGCCAAAGAACTGCTGGGCGTCGATCCCGAAGTGGGAGGACTCACCTTCGATCTCACGCTGCACGCCGCGACGGTCCTGAGCACGATCGTCGTGCTCTGGAGCGAAATCAAACGCTTGGTCGTGGGACTCTTCTCCAAACGATTCAACGCGGAACAGGCCTACGTGCTGAAGATCATCCTTTCGATGATCCCGGTGGTCATCGTGGGCTTCACGCTGGAGCCTTTCCTCCAGTCGCTGGTCGAGGATCTTCCCAACCACGGGATCCTGCTGCTGGTCGGAGCGATGCTGCTGGTCACGGCCATACTGCTGACTTTCGCCTACTACGCCAAACCCCGCCACAAGGAGACCATCTCCTACCGCGACGCCTTCATCATCGGTCTGGCGCAGGCGGTCGCCACACTGCCGGGTCTGTCGCGCTCGGGCACGACGATCGCCACGGGACTGATTCTGGGCAACCGCAAGGAGAGCGTGGCCCAATTCTCCTTCCTGATGGTGCTGGCACCGATCCTGGGCAAGATGGTTCTCGACCTGATGAGCGGAGAACTGGCCGCCCAAAGCATCGGGACCGCACCCCTGCTCGCCGGATTCGCTGCTGCGTTCGTAGTCGGCTGTCTGGCCTGCAAATTCATGATAAACATCGTTAAACGGGGAAAACTCAACTGGTTCGCCATCTACTGTACGCTGGTCGGAGGGCTGGCCATCATCCGCTATTTCGTGATCCAATAATCCGCACATGACGCAACAATCCGAACTGAACCTACAGGGAATCGACTTCGAAGAGGGCTACATCGCCGTCATCGACAAACCGCTGGAGTGGACCTCCTCGGACGTAGTCCGCAAAATCAAGTTCGCCCTGCGCAGGGCCGGTTACCCGAAAATCAAAGTCGGCCACGCCGGGACGCTCGACCCGCTCGCAACGGGCATCCTGCTGGTCTGCATCGGCAAGGCGACCAAAATGGCGGACGCCCTGCAAGCCGAGGAGAAAGAGTACGTCGCCGACCTGATGCTGGGAGCCACGACCCCCAGCTTCGACCTCGAACACCCCATCGACAAGACCTATCCCTTCGAACATATCACGCGCGAAGCGGTCGAGGAGGTGCTCCGCTCGCTCACCGGCGAACGGCTGCAAACCCCGCCCCTCTATTCGGCCAAGAAGGTCGAAGGCGTCCGGGCCTACGAGCTGGCCCGCGCGGGCGAAGAGGTGGAACTGCGCAAAGCGCTCATCAACATCTACGAAATGGAGCTCATGGAATACGACCTGCCCCGCATCCGCATCCGGGTCCGGTGCAGCAAGGGGACCTACATCCGTTCGCTGGCCGGAGAGATCGGCCAGGCGCTCGGCAGCGGTGCGCACCTCACCTCGCTCTGCCGCACCCGCAGCGGAGGTTTTCGGCTCGATGCGGCGCACGAATTGAACTTTTTTCTCGAAAAACTGCAAAAAGCTGAAACAAAATAACTTATTTTTCGTATAGATAAATTGACGGTTTATCTTGCTCCGTACCCGCAAAACTGCCTGCAGCGCTGCCCACGGACCGAAAAAATGTTCGCAAATACTTTTAGCCATGAAACTATCGCAATACGGTTACGACTTCTCCGCCGACCTGCTGGCGAAATACCCGGCCGAAAACCGGGACGAATCCCGCCTGATGGTGGTCAATCGTGCCAAGGGCACCATCGAACACCGCATTTTCAAGGAGATCATCGAATACTTCGACGAAAAGGACCTCTTCATCTTCAACGACACGAAGGTTTTCCCCGCCCGTCTGTACGGCAACAAGGAGAAAACGGGCGCCGAGATCGAAATCTTCCTGCTGCGCGAACTCAACCGCGAGTTGCGCCTGTGGGACGTACTGGTGGATCCGGCCCGCAAAATCCGCATCGGCAACAAGCTTTACTTCGGCGACGACGACCTGCTGGTAGCCGAGGTGATCGACAATACCACTTCACGGGGCCGCACGCTCCGGTTCCTGTTCGACGGGTCCTACGAAGAGTTCAAAGAAACCCTCTTCAAACTGGGCGAAACCCCGCTGCCCAAGTGGGTGCGCGAAAAGGTCGAGCCGGAAGACGCCGAGCGCTACCAGACCATTTTCGCCAGCAAAGAGGGCGCCGTAGCCGCCCCGACGGCCGGCATGCATTTCTCCAAGCATCTGTTCAAACGTATGGAGATCAAGGGGATCGAAAAGGCGTTCATCACGCTCCACGTCGGCCTGGGCAACTTCCGCACGGTCGATGTCGAAGACCTCTCGAAGCACAAGATGGACTCCGAACAGTTCTTCGTGGACGAACCCACGGCCGAAACGGTAAACAAGACCAAACGCGAAGGACATAAGATCGTTTCGATCGGCACGACGGTCATGCGAACGCTCGAAACGGCCGTTTCGACCGGCGGCATGATCAAGCCGATGGAGGGCTGGACCAACAAGTTCATCTTCGCCCCGTACGAATTTTCGGTGGCCGATGCCATGGTGACCAACTTCCAGCTTCCCTACTCGACCCAACTGATGATGGTTTCGGCATTCGGAGGTTACGACCTGATAATGAATGCCTACAAAATAGCCAAAGAGGAGGGCTACCGCTTCGGAACTTATGGCGACGCGATGCTGATTCTTTAAGAAAAATCACTATCTTTGCAGAAGATAGGAGGCGGTTCGGCAATCTTTTGCGTGCAAGCCCGCGCGATTGCTCTCACCTTTCACTATCTTTGCGAAAGATAAACTTTCGTGAAGTGAGGTACGGCAGCACGACAAGGCAACTTTTCGCATTGCATCCGGCCCGTGCCTTCTTCGCCGAGCAAGCTAAAAAATCATCGTTTCCGACCGGCGGGCACTCCGAGCGCACCGCACCAGGAGATGAAGAAAAAATTTCAACCAATGGCATCGAACAGGATACTATACGTCTGTCAGGAAGTGGCTCCGTATGTCCCGGATACGGAGGGGGCGCTTCTGTGCCGGCGGCTCTCGCAGGCGATGCAGGAGCGCGGCAATGAAATCCGCACATTCATGCCCCGGTACGGCTGCATCAACGAACGGCGTCATCAATTGCATGAGGTGATCCGGCTCTCGGGTATGAACCTCATCATCGACGACAACGATCATCAACTGATTATCAAGGTCGCTTCGATTCCGTCAGCCCGAGTGCAGATCTATTTCATCGACAACGACGACTATTTCGCCCGCAAAGCGATTCTCCGGGATGCCGACGAAAACTATTTCGAAGACAACGACGAACGGGCCATCTTCTTCGCCCGGGGCGTACTCGAAACGGTCAAGAAACTGCGTTGGACGCCGACGGTCGTCCACTGCCACGGCTGGTTCTCGAGTATCGTGCCGATCTATCTGAAAAAGGTCTTCGCCGACGACCCGATTTTCAAGGAGGTCAAAATCGTCGTTTCGCTCTACGGCGACGGTTTCGACAAACCGCTGGATGCAGGAATGAAGGAGAAAATCGCCAACGAAGGCGTCAAAGACAAAAAACTGTCGATCCTCGACACCCCTTCATACGAAAACCTCTGCCGTTACGTTATGGAGTATGCCGACGGCATCATTCTGGCTTCCGATGCGGTAACCCCCGAAATTATCGAGTTGGTCCGTAACAGCGGCAAACCGCTCCTGGAATACCAGTCGCCCGACGCAGAGGACTTTTTCGACAACTACAACCGATTCTATGATTCGATCCAGTAAAATACGCCGGGCCGCCGAATTGGCCGCCGTTCTCACCGCAGCGGGCATGGTCTTCTTTACAGGTTGCACGAAAGTGGACGACCGGCTGGGCGCAGGCTACCAACCGGGGGATCAGCAGATGAAGATCGGTCTGAAAGTTTTCGCGCTCGCACCCGACGCCGAGCGGCCCTATTTCGAAACTCGACTCTACAAAACCGACTCTCTCAAGGCTTCCAACCTGGGAGAGGGGTATTTCGGTGTGATGCACGACGAAACTTTCGGGCGTCGCACGGCAGGTTTCCTGACCCAATACCGCGCCGTAGCCCTCTCCGATACGACCGGATTCGGCTACCAGCCCATTTTCGACTCGATCGAACTCAAAATCAAAATCTCGAACTACGGAGGCGACACCCTCAAGCCGATGACGTACAATGTCTATGAGGTGATTTCGAACGATTACCTCAATCCCTCGCTGACAGCCCCGGCCGGAGCAGGCAGCGTCGCCGACACCCTTTTCTACCCGACCTTCGATCCGACCCCCTACCTCAACCCCAACCCGGTATTCACCTTCACCTTCCCCAACGGCACGACGACGGGACCGGCCACGGAGTACGTCACCCTGCAGCCTACGCCTGAAGGACGGGGGCTCATCAAACGACTGATGCTGCTCGAAGGCAAGTACAAGGGCGATATGACGATCTACCGCAATCCGGAGCTTTGGGTGGACTATTTCAACGGTATTTACATCAAGCCGGCCCAGGAAGATCCATCGGGAGAAGGGAACCTGTTCGCTACGAACCTCGCGGAGTCGGGTCTTCTGATGTACACCCGCAGCCGGAACAGAACCGACCCGACGCTGATCCAGGATACGATCACGGCCAGCTACCTCTTCTACCGCGAAGACGATCCCTACGGCAATGTTTCGATCAACACCATCCGACACGATTACACCGGCTCCAAGATCAATCCGGCCGACATCGACGAGCGGAACGAACAGCGGCCCCTGAACCCCAACGTATATGTCGAAGGGATGGACGGCGTAATCACGGAGCTGACCCTCACGGACGCCCTGTTCGAAGGAATTGAAGCTCTCTACAAGGAAGTTACGGACGAATCGGGCATGCCCTATACCTCGATCGCCATCAACCAGGCGGAACTGATGATCTACCTCGAAAAGAGCGATTACGACTGGGAGAAGATCGACGTGGGAGCCATTACCCCCCTGCTCGACGAATCGTTCCAACGGCTGGGCCTCTACGCCGATTACAAGCACGTGCTGGGCATTTCCGATTACTACTACACCTATGAAAAGCTCTACGCGAGCCAGAATTTCGAATTGCCGTATGGGGGTTACCTCAACCGCAGCCAGGGTTGTTACGTCATGGATATCACCAGCCACATGCAGGAAGTATGGAACGGCTACCTGAAATCCCAGGGTGTCGAAACCGGCGGCAGCCAAACGGAGAACTCCGCCCCCCGGACGATCTACATCGGACCCGAAGCCTACGGACTCTTCACGATGCCCTATACATCGGCACAAGGCATGGAAAACGCCGCAAACAACGCGCCGATCAAGCTGCGCCTGATTTACACGATGATAAAATAGCGAAGCACCTGCGGATAACCTAAGTACGAACTTAGGTTATCTTGCGTTAGTGAAAAGATACTGAATGTTATGCAGGAAAATTTAGTAATAGTCGAGTCCCCGGCCAAAGCCAAGACCATCGAAAAATTCCTGGGCAAGGATTTCGTCGTCAAGTCGAGCTTCGGGCATATCCGGGACCTCTCGAAAAAAGATCTCGGCGTCAATCTGGACAAGGACTACGAACCGGTCTATGAAATTCCGAGCGACAAACGCAAGGTTGTCGAGGAACTTTCGTCGCTGGCCAAGAAGACCAAGACCGTCTGGCTCGCGTCCGATGAAGACCGCGAAGGAGAGGCGATCGCCTGGCACCTCGCAGAGGTTCTCGGCCTGCCGATCGACCAAACCAAGCGAATCGTTTTCCACGAAATTACCAAACCGGCGATTCTGGCAGCCATCGAATCGCCCCGCACGATCGATATGAATCTGGTAAATGCCCAGCAGGCACGCCGCGTGCTGGACCGCCTGGTCGGATTCGAGCTATCGCCCCTGCTCTGGAAAAAGGTGCGGCCCCAACTCTCGGCCGGACGCGTACAGAGCGTCGCCGTACGGCTGCTGGTCGAGCGGGAGAGGGAGATCATCGCATTCCGCTCGACGCCCTACTACCGTGTCGTAGCACAGTTCTACGCCGCCACCGATCCCGATAAAACCCTTTTCAAGGCGGAACTGTCCACCCGCTTCGATACCCGCGAGGAAGCAGAGACTTTCCTGCGCAGCTGCATCGACGCCCGGTTCACCGTCGCCAAAGCCGAGGAAAAACCGGCACAGCGCTACCCCGCGCCTCCGTTCACGACCTCGACGCTCCAGCAGGAGGCGGGCCGCAAACTCGGAATGTCGGTATCGCAGACGATGTCCGTGGCGCAGCACCTCTACGAGCAGGGTTTGATTACCTACATGCGTACCGACTCGGTAAATCTCTCGAAGCAGGCGATCGGCCAGTGCAAGGAGGAGATCATCAAACTTTTCGGTGAGAAATACTCATCGGCACATAATTACAAGACAAAAACCAAAGGCGCACAGGAGGCCCACGAGGCGATCCGCCCGTCGTATATCGAGCGGCAGACGATCGAAGGCACTCCCGCCGAAAAGAAGTTGTACGACCTGATCTGGAAGCGGACGGTCGCCTCGCAGATGGTTCCTGCGGAGCTCGACCGCACCACGATCGTCATCGATATCTCCGGTTCGGACGCCCAGTTCGTCGCCACGGGCGAAGTGATCCGTTTCGACGGATTCCTGAAACTCTACTCGGAATCCACGGACGAGGAGCCGGGCGAAGAGGGATCGGGCATCCTCCCCAAAATGGCCCAAGGCGAGAGCGTCAATCCCGCGCAAATTACAGCCACGGAACGCTTCACCGCACCGCCGGCCCGCTACAACGAGGCTTCGCTCGTAAAACGGCTCGAAGAGCTCGGCATCGGACGTCCTTCGACCTACGCGCCGACCATCACGACGATCATCAACCGCGGGTACGTGGTCAAACAGAACAAGGAGGGCCAGAAACGCAGCTACGTGCAACTTACGCTGACCGGCAGCAAGATCGCCGAAAAAAGGCTTACCGAAACCTACGGCAAGGAGAAAAACCGACTCCAGCCGACCGATATCGGCATGGTGGTCAATGACTACCTCGAATCGCAATTCGAGCCGATCATGGACTACAACTTCACGGCCAACGTCGAAAAGGAGTTCGACCGCATCGCCGACGGAGAGATCACCTGGAACAGCATGATCGACGATTTTTACGGTCCTTTTCATAAAATGGTCGATCATGCGACCACGACCCAGACGACCAAAAACAACCAGATACGCATCCTGGGCACCGACCCCGCTACGGGGCATACGGTAAAAGCCCGCATCGGCCGCTACGGTCCGATGGTCGAAATCGAAGGCAACGAAGGGGAAAAGAGCCGTTTCGCATCGCTCAAGAAGGGGCAGTTGATCGAATCGCTCACCCTCGAAGAGGCTTTGGCGCTCTTCAGCCTGCCCCGCAACCTGGGGCCCTACGAAGGGGAAGATCTGGTCATCGGCATCGGAAAGTTCGGGCCCTACGTGCGGCACGGCAAATCGTTCGCATCGCTCGCCCGCACGGACGATCCCTATACGATCGGCTACGACCGCGCTGCGGAGCTCGTGCGCGAACAGCAGGCCCGCGCCGCTGCAGCGAACACTCCGCTCAAAACCTTCGCCGAAGAGCCCGAACTACTGATTAAAAACGGCCGTTACGGTCCTTATATCGCCTACAAAGGCAAGAACTACCGTATTCCCAAAGGGACCAAACCCGAGGAGATCACTCTCGAAGCGTGCATGAAAATCATTCAAACTTCTAAAAAATAACAAACCCCAAAATTACGATGAAAAAACTGCTGTTACTCGCAGGCCTGGCACTTATGGTGTGCTCCGCATCGGCCAAGAAACCTGCACAGAAGACCCAGGAGGAAGGCTACAAGTTCACCGACTTGACCACCGTACCGAACACTTCGGTCAAAGACCAGCACCGCAGCGGCACCTGCTGGTGTTATTCGGCTCTTTCGTTCCTGGAAAACGAAATTCTGCGGGCCGGCGGGCCGGAGATGGACCTGTCCGAAATGTGGATCGTCCGCAACATGTATTTCGACAAAGGCGTTAAATACGTCCGCCTGCACGGACATCTGAACTTTGCGGAAGGCGGTGCCGCCCACGACGTAATCGAAGGCATCAAGAAATACGGCATCGTACCCCAGGAGGTCTATCCGGGTCTGAACTACGGCACGGAGAAACCGGTCTTCGGCGAGCTCGACGCAGCACTGAAAGCCTACCTGGACGCAGTTATCAAGGCAAGAAACAACGGGGTGCTGACCACGGCCTGGCAGGACGGTCTGAATGCGCTGCTGGACACTTATTTCGGCGTGCGCCCTGAAAAATTCACCTACGAAGGCAAGGAATATACCCCCGAATCGTTCGCAGCGTCGCTGCCGATCAAAATGGACGACTATGTGGATATAGGTTCTTTCACACACCATCCTTTCTACTCGGAGTTCATCATCGAGGTTCCCGACAACTGGATGTGGGGTACGGTTTACAACGTACCGCTGGAAGAGATGATGGCCGTGGTCGATAATGCCCTGGCCAACGGTTACTCGATCGAATGGGCTACCGACGTCAGCGAAAAGGGCTTCGACCGCATCAAGGCGATCGGCATCATTCCCGAAACCGACATCGACGGCATGGAGGGTACCGAGGCCGAGAAGTGGGGCAAATTGAGCGCCGCCGAGAAAGAGGCGGCTCTCTACAAGTTCGACAAACCCGTCAAGGAGAAGAAGATCACGCAGGAGATGCGCCAGATCGCTTTCGACAACTACGAAACTACGGACGACCACGGCATGGTAATCGTGGGTACGGCCGTCGATCAGCAGGGCAATCCCTTCTTCAAGGTAAAGAACTCGTGGGACGTACGTCCTCCCTACGACGGTTACTACTACTTCTCGCGTCCGTTCGTGGAGTACAAAACCCTGTCCGTTATGGTAAACAAGAACGCCATTCCGCAGGAGATCCGCACCAAACTCGGAATTTAATCCAAAACACAAAATCCAAAACAGAGCCGGTGGATCACCGGCTCTGTTTTTTATTATCGTAAAAGCTCTTTCTGCGCAGATATCCCTATCGTTACGACCAACGCCCGGAGGCACCCGACACCTCCTCGCTCCTGCTCCGTATTCAAACCAAATCGGACGCGTGCAACGATCCGTCCGAGAGTTCTGTCGTATTTCCCGGATCGAGCGAATGCCCCCATCAATTCACCGAAAGAGTCTGTAATCGATATTTTCAAAAAACTCAGATACTCCGTTCCGCATGGGGCCGGTGTCTGAATTTACGAACCTGGTAGAAGAGCAGCACGGCGGCCAGCAGAGAGGCCGTACCGTCGGCAATCGGCATCGACATCCAGACACCCAGCGTACCGAGATGCGGCGGCAAAACAAGGAGCAGCGGGATGAGGAACAGCATCTGCCGCGTGAGGGAGAGGAAAATCGCCTTGTGCGGCTTGCCGATATATTGGAAAAAATTGGAGGTCACGATCTGGAATCCGACGATCGGGAAAACGCACAACACGATCCGCAGCCCCTCGGCCGCCGTAGAGATCATCCGCTCGGCCGCAGCTCCGTCCGCAGCATCGACGAAGAGCATCGCCACCTGCCGGGGAAAGAGCTGTCCCAGCAGGAATCCCGTCGTCGTCACGCAAACCGCACACACGACGGTCTGCCGCAGGACCTTCAACACCCGGTCGTACCGCCGGGCGCCGTAATTGTACCCCACGATGGGCTGCATGCCCTGATTCAGTCCAGAAACGATCATCAGGAAGAGCATCGCCACCCGATAAATGATGCCATACGCCCCGATCGCCACGTCGCCGCCGTACTCCCGGAGCGATTTGTTCACGACGATCACTACCGCCGAAGCACAGAGGTGCAGCAGAAACGAAGCCATACCGATAGAAAAGATCTTGCCCACGACCGACACCTGCAAGCGGAAAATCCCCCGTTCGAACCGGATGAAACTTCCCCGGGAAGAGAAGTGGATGAGCGAAACCGAGAGTGCTGCGGCCTGGGCCAGCACCGTCGCGGCCGCCGAACCGCGAATACCCCAGCCGAACCCGAAAATGAACAGCGGATTGAGCAGACAGTTCAACACGACGGCCGTCAGCATAATCGTCATGGCTCTCCTCGGATAACCCGAAGCACGGATCACTTCGTTCAGGCTCAAATACATATGGGTAACGATCGTACCGCCGAGAATGATCTGCATGAAATCGCGTGCATAACCGATCGTGGCATCGCTCGCCCCGAAGAAGCAGAGAATGGGGTCCAGCAGCAACAGACCTACGGCCGTAAAAAGCGCCGCTACCAGAAAATTGAGCAACACCACATTGCCCAACACCCCCTCGGCAGCCTCCCGGCGTCCCTGTCCCAGCCGGATCGAGGTGAGCGCCGCAGCACCGATCCCGATCAACGACCCGAAAGCCGACGCGATGTTCATCAGAGGCATCGAAAGCGCCACGCCGGAAATGGCGATCGGACCGACGCCGTGTCCGATGAAAATGCTATCGACGATGTTGTAGAGCGACGAAGAGGTCATCGCGATAATCGAAGGGATCGCATAACGGACGAGCAGCGACGAAATCCGGTCGGAACCTAAACGAAGCGGGGTGACGGCCTGTTTCATCGTTACAAAAATAACAATAACATTCGGAATAACGCCCCGACCGACCGGATTTCGTCGGCAAGAGGTTCGATTTCCGGCCGCCCGATACGAAAAAGGATTTGTGAAACTTCCGGCAAGGAGGAGGGTATTCGTCCCATTTCGGCAGAAAGAAGGTTCCGAATCCTCCGCAGCCGCCCGACATCCCTCCACGTCGGCAAAACGGTCTGACAACAGACGATCCGAAATTTCAAGAGCACCGAAGCCCCGCCTCGAAGCTGCCGGGCGGCATCCTTGCATCCGGCGCCGCAAACACCGCCCCAAGCGTCCGAAAATCAACTCCTCGGCGGAACCTCCATTATAGAACGACAGACACCCCGAAAGTCCCGAACCGAATTACGCCTGCAAGCATAATCACACCAAGATATAGGCTGCAAGAAGCTCCTCCTCCCTCCGAAGTCCGATTTCCAATGCGGATTCCCCGCAAATACGACCCGTCATCCGGCCTTCGTCCGGATCGAAACGCTCGATCCGTAAATCCCGGAGCAGATCGAGGTTCCGCCGCCCCGAATATTTGTAAAGCGTCTCCTTGGCGCACCAGAGGGCCGGCAACAACAGCGGACTGTCGGACAACTGCCGCTCTTCGGCAGAAGCAAAGCGGACTGCCGCCCGACCGAAATCGCGGGCAAGCGGCTCGATATCGACGGCACATGGACGGTCGGAGAAGCAGACCGCAACGTATCCGGGGCAGTGGGAAACTCCGATATGGAGAGGATAATTGCATACGACGGGAGCTCCGACCGCATTATATGCGATTTCGGCATCCGGCAGACGACGGTAAACAATCGACCGCCACATCAGAAACTCTTCGCGGCGGGGAAGCGGGCTCAACCCCGCCCCCCCGAAGGTACT
>OGQY01000333.1_pt1 | contig 39046 bp, 29 predicted proteins | sample 1553361 | NCBI WGS metagenome assembly OGQY01 (sample SAMEA2579963, study PRJEB22360) | human gut metagenome | reverse complement strand
CTCAAATTCCTTCTCCGTTTGCAAACTTGATTCCGTTCGGAAGGTATTGTGTTTCTCGCCGCTGTCGTTCCTTTGCTGCAAGGGATTGCACATACGTTCCGCCGAACACTTTCTCAGCAGTTGCCAGAGTATCGGAACTTTCCGAAAACTCCTTCTGCTTTTGCGCAAGATCCGCAGCAGCTTGTTGGACAGATGCTTCCTGATTGGCAATCAGTGCATCCACGTTCCGGTAATTCTGTGCTGTGATGGACGGATACGCCGTGAGGGCGGCAACTGCCTGTTCTTTTGTGAACAGCCGTGACGGTTTCCCCTCATAAACGATCAGCAGTTTCTCTTTCAGATCATAGAACGATTGCAAATCTTTTTCTTCAGCGTGCAGCTTGCTTTCTGCGTCAGCTGCCGCTTTTTCTTTTTCAGCAAATTCTGTGCGCAGGGAATTCAGTGTAGCGCCGTCATTGATTTTTTGGTTCAATGCCAGCAGGGCATCCAGTTCTGCATCGTTTGTCCATGCGAATGGCTTCTGCTGGTTGCGCCGGTGCATCGGCAGACCGCCCTTTGCAAATGAGATCGTGTAAAACTGAATGGTGCGTAGCACTACAGCATTCGGAGTAGATTGCCGCCTTGCATCCGCCACACGCTGTGCAAGCTGCTGCTCGTAGCGTGCTTTTTCTGCAAACCGATTTCGCAGAGCCTGTTCGCTGTAGTACTCGCCCAGACCCTTGAGCCGCAGGAAGGAGCCGCCGTGTTTCGGCTTGACAGAGATGTACTTCCCCTGCTTCACTTCATATCCGGCGGCATGCAGACGTTCAAGCAGCTCCTCGAAGTCCTTGCTTTGCATGAGCAGTCTGTCAATGTCATTGCGAAGCTGCTCACGCTGATTGGTTTTTGGGCTGTACTCCTTTTCGATCTTCCGAATCTGATCCACATAGCACTCCTGCGCTTCAAATCCGTTCTCCGTTTCCCGGTACGGGATTTGCAGCGCATCCAGCTTTGCTTGCACATACGCTTGCTTTTCCGGGAGCGTATAGAAGAATGCTTTGTAGGGGGAGCGTTTTTCTTTTTTCAGCTTTGCGGTTTCATGCTCCAGAGCAGCCAACCGATCCTTGAGTCGCCGGATGCTTTTTTCCTCGTGATCCATTTCGGTCACAGTGTTTGCATCCCGAAGCTGTGCTCGCAGCTTTTTCAGATCTTGTGAGTACTTGAAGTCCTCAACGGTCATGTGCGCATAGTGGGCATTTTTATCTTCACGCACAAAGCCGTGCCGGTGCAGGGTGCGCTCCATTTCTCTGCGCTCGGCTTCCTCCCACGCTACCAATCGATTTTGATTTTTTCCCTTTGCACGGAAGCCCATTTCATCCAAAGCTTGTTTCATAGAAACGCCTTTGGACAAGCCGTTCTTTCTGCCCTTGGTGTAGAAGGGAACAAAATTGATATGAAGGTGCGGACTCGCTTCGTCCATGTGTAGCACTGCATTGAATACATAGAGGTTTGGATTACGTTGCTGAAAAGAAAACATGTAATCGCCAAGCATCTCCTTGGCAATCTCTCCACGCTGGCTTCCACAGGCAGCAGTTTTCACATCGCCAAATTGCACTACGACTTCGTAGAATGCTTCTTCTCGTTTGCTGGCAGCGATCCTGGCATAGTAATCATCGATCATTCTGTCTTTGCGATACTGTTGGTCGTTGTATTCCTTGACAGCCTGATCGAACAGGTGGTGATAGGCTGCACGCACATCCTGCTGTCTGTACGTCACATTTTCTTTTGTCCGGCTGGGGTCAATGTTGGCGGCAAGGAATTTCCGGTTGTTGTGCCGGAGGTTCGCTCCGTGAGGATGACTTGCCTTGCCCAGTGTAAAACTGATGCTGTATGCGTCCATATTCTCGTCTTTCGCTCCTTTTTCTTTTCAGCCAAGTGCGCTGATTTTTTTCTGCACCGCATTTTTGCGGTGCTTGAAGTACCCGTTCTGACAGAATGGGTACAATTTACCCAATACCTGTTTTGTCAAACGCAAAAAGCGTTCGATCAAAACAGAATTCTCGCTCCGCTCCAATATTGGGCAAAGTCTGCGACCTTGACGGCTAAACCGCTGCACAATTCCTTTTCGGGAGAACCCAAAAAGTTTTTCTCCGAAAAATGATTTGCAGCGTTTTGTCTGCTCCGCAGATTGGGAATTCCCAAACCCTTTTCACAACAGAAAATATTTACAATCATACGATTTCACCCTTTCTATTTTTTCCGAGTTCAGAAAAAAAGTCATGTGGTTCAGAATCTGATACTGCGCTGATATAAACAGTCAGAAGCATGATCAGTGCGGATGCTTCCTTCCCGTAGAGGATGACCGCTGCACGGTCATCCCCCTTTCTCTGTTCCTTTTTCGAGAACCGCAGGATGGTTTGTTTCAATTGACCTGCCAATTGTGCGTAACGATTGCCGGTGTCGATTTCTTCGATCCTTGTGAGGGCAGACAACAAATAATTGGTCAGTTCCGGAGAAAGGAATAGTGTTTCCGGTTTATCCTTGGCTTTAATTTTTTTCTCCATTTGGATCACCTCATTCTTCTTGACATCGCCAGATTTGGTCTTTCATTTTGATTTGTCCGTTCCAGCAATTCCGGCTCAAGCTGCTGCCGTTCCAGGTGTGCATCCGGATTGCTGGATTTGAAAACCAGCAGCTCATTCCAGTCTTTGAAGCCCTGCTTGTCGAGCTGTTCAATCACACCTTTCGGACGAACAAATCCATTCTCTTTTTCAAATCGGCGACCGGCATCGTCATTGTCAACGCAGGAAAAAATCTCGACTCCCTCTGCTTGCAGCTTCAGCGGAATCGTCGGCTTCAACCCTGCCATCGACACCAGAACGGCACCGATCATTTTTTTCTTGTCGCAAAATTTGTAGAAGCTCATCAGGTCAATGGCTGATTCAAAAATGTATGCACGATGGATTTTTCCATCCTTCGCCGGTACGGGATGAAACATGAAAGCGCTTTCTCCCGTGCCGGTTGCGATCCCTTTGTATCGCTTGAATGAATTCAGTCCCTGAATCTCACCACCCACAACTTTTCCTGCTGCATCTTTGTGAACAAAGACTGCGTTTGCATTGCGATATGTTTTGGATTCTCCCGTTGCCGTTGTTGCTGTAACCATGCGTTCGGACTGGTACAGCAGACCGGCATGCACCAACTCCTCAATGATCGATGCAGGAATTTTTCTTGATTGACACATGTATGCAAATAACTGCCGCATGTTTTTTGATTGCTCCGGCATTTGCAATTCTCTTTTCTCCGGGGCAGGGTGATCAGGCTTTGGCGGTGCTGTGTACTGGGGCTTATACTCTCCGGTATGTTCCTTTGAACGAACTGTTGTAATATCCTTGCCTGTCAATTCAAACACAGCCTGTTTGAAATCTCTGCCCAGGACTTGCACCAGGCAGTCGATGGAACTGCTGCCGCCCTTCCCGGAATAATGATGAAACCAAAGATTTCTGTCCGGATTGACGCACAATCCGGAGAATTCTTTGATATAATATTCTGCACCTTTTTTCTCTACTGTGTAGCCGCTGTTCTGAAAATAGTCAAGCAGATTTGCCTTGCGTGCAGCTGCACTGAGCTGCTTGAACTCATCGTTGTTCATGTTCTCCTCCTTGTTGAAAAGAAATTACCCTCACAAAAACTGCAAGGGCAATTTCAATTTGTGATTACATGATCGGCGGTAAAATCTCACCGCTTGTGTTTGGGTTCAGATCGTTGTCATCGTCACTTTTCGCAAAACTTTCCCGTTTCTTTTTTTCCTCGGCAGTTTCCTCAATGGGCTGCTCATCCGGATCCAGAATTGCCGCTTCCATTTCCGTGATGCCCAGAAGCTCTGCTTCAACCTGTGCCAATTCCGACTGCGCTTGCTGCAATTCCTGCTCATGGGGGAATGCAACTGCAAGCCGTTCTGTTGCCTGAATCAGATCAATGTTCAGCTTTTCAATTCTGTTTTCACATTTTGTTTTTTCATTTGCAATGCCATTGTTCAACAGATTTAAAAGCCGCTGCGCATTGTTACTTTTGTCGTGGATTTCCGCTGCTGTGCGATAAGCCACCGGACTTTCGCCCTGCACCGCAAATGCAAAGCCTTGCTGTAAACCAACCAGTTCTACTGTAACTTGAAAGCCATTGATCTTAAAACACGGCACTTCATTAAACGGTGCGTTTGATTTTTGTATGAGCTGTCCTTGCAGATATAGATTGATGTCCTCCTGCTTGCTCAATGTATTGCCTGTTGCCGTTGTCACAGTCAGATCTTCAATTTTGCCTTCCGGATTTCTCATGCGGTCAACTGTTTCGATATCGCATTTGATACTGTCAATACGGTCACGGAGTGCAGCGACTTGCTCCGGAATGGCTGCGACCGTTTTGCGCATCTCGCCGGTTTCCCGTTGGAATTCCGCCTTTGCAAACTGCAATTCCGAAACCTTCATGCCCAATTCAATACGCTTGCGGAAGTTGTCGTTGCCCTCTGCGGCTGCTTGCATTTCACCGTATGTGAGAACCTTATCGTCACAATCCTCAGAAATACGAGCCGGTGTTTCATCATCCAGCAGCTGTGCAATGAATCTCGCCTTGTCGGTAACGACCTGATAGAGATAGCTGTCCATTGTCCCTTCGGTGATGTAATTGAAAATCTGTACTTCACTGAATGAATTTCCCTGGCGGAGGATACGTCCCTCACGTTGTTCAAAATCACTTGGCTTCCAGGGAATATCCACATGATGTACGGCAGCGAGACGTTCCTGCACGTTTGCACCCGTGCCCAGAGTGCTGGTAGAAGCGATTACCACACGATATTTTCCTGCATTGATATCCCGGAAAATATCTTCACGGTTTTTCGCTTCAGACTTTGGAGCGAAAATAATTTCCTCTGCCGGAATCCCCTTTGCAATCAACTCATCCCGAATGTAGTCATAGACGGAGAAATTCCCGGCATCCGAGTTGACGGCTACATCTGAAAAAACAATCTGCACACCCTTCTGGGTTGCCGTTTCCTGATATACCTGGAGCACCTTGTCAACGCATACATCCACCTTGCTGGTCTTTGCATCCGTAAACCCTTCCGGTACATCGATCTCGTGCTTTTGCAGCAGAGCAGCGACAGCAGCATTGCATAGCCCAGTCAGCCTTGCTTCGTTGGTTATGACAAGCATGTTGTCATCGTGCGGATCCACACTGCCTTCAGAGATCCGTTTTGCACGTTCCACCAGTGCTTTTACAAATGCCTTTTGTTCCGGTGAAGCGGGTACGGAAATGATTTGCGGTTTTCCGGTTTTGAGTGACGGACGGGGCAGATCCAGCTTTTTTGCAGATTGGATATCTGCGAATTCCTTATACATGGACATGAGTTCCGGCAGATTTGCAAATTTGGAGAATGCTGTTTTCAACTTCAGCTCACCGGTTGCACTCTGCTTGTGCTGTGTAGTGACCTTTCCGAATGTTGCTGCCCAGTCATCGAATCGTCCCACACCGGCAGCAGCCAGCAGATCGGGACGAAGATAACGCAGCATTACATACAGTTCTGTCATGGAGTTGCTTACCGGTGTGCCAGTGCAAAAGAGCAGATGCCCTTGCCCCAGCTGCTCATTGAAGTAGTCGCATTTCATTTGCATATCCTGGGCTTTCCCGGATGCAGCAGTGGTAACGCCGGATACATTCCCCATTTTTGTGGTCACAAACCCGTTCTTATAGCCGTGAGCTTCATCTACCACAAGGTAGTCAAAGCCCAGCTGCTCAAAGTTCAACAGAATGTCCTTGCCCTTTTGCTTGGACTTTGGATTCATAATATTCTCAAGGCGGACTTTCAGCTTTTTCTTGCCAGTTTCGATTTGCTTGGTTGTGGCATCCTTCCGGTTGCCATTTGCTGAACGTGCTTCACGGAGCATGTCTTCCAGATCATCCAATTGCTTTAATAGGTATTTCTGCTGGAATTCCTGTGACATGGGCATTTTTTCAAATTGCTCTACGGACACGATTACCGCATCGTAGTCGCCGGTTGCCACACGTGCGGCGAACAGATCTCGCTTGGCTTCAGAGGAGAGATCCGCAGCCGACATGGTCAGCAGCTTTGCATCCGGATAGAGCTTTCTCCACTCCCTTGCAGTTTGCTCCGTCAGGGCTTTGGGTACCACCACGCATGCCTTGTTGATCAAGCCAAGCTGTTTCTTTTTCATAACTGCTGTCTGGAACACAGCGGACTTTCCTGCGCCGACAACATGCGCTGCCAGCGTATTACCGCCGTATACTGCACGGGCAACACAGTCACGCTGATGGGGACGCAGGGCGAATGCAGCGGACTGTCCGCCGAATGTCAGGTGCGACCCGTCATACTTGCGTCCGACCAGGGAATTGAACAGATTGTTGTATCTGCGCTCATATTTTGCTTTGCGTTCTGGATCAGCAAAGATCCACTCCGAAAACTTTGTTTCGATCAGCTTGGCTTTCTCCATAGCTTTCCTGGTTTCAACCGGGTCAGTACGGGATATCATCTTGCTGGGATCCCTGGGGGATGATACGCTAGTCATGACCGCAATCCGACGCTGATTCAGCATCTTTTGAGCGATCTCATACATGGTCAGCTTGTTCGTGCCGTATGTAGTGCCTTCATTGACGTTAAGATCCTTTCTGCTTCCGGCTTGCAGTATGTCGAATTCACCGGTGATCGGCGAATATTTCACCTCACAGCGTGTATCCTCTGCTCGTCTGCCGGAAAGCTCATGCAGGAATTTTGTGTAATCCTCCGGATCGATCCACGGGCAACCCATGCGGACTGCAATTTCCTCGGCATGAATGTCCTCCGGTATAACAGCCCTTAGCGCATCTATGTTGCGCTGGAATGCTGGATCCTCTGCTGCCCGATCCTGCGCATACACCAGCTTGCGGCGTATATCACCGGAAAGGTATTCTGCACGTTCCACAATGTCGGAAAATGGTTCACCGGTGATCTCCTGTTCAGGATCCCGGAATACCATGCCCCGATCCAACAGGTCTTTCTGAATTTGCTGTGTCAGATCTGCAAATGGTGTATCTGGATGCTGCGCCTGCAGCAGCGTTGCCATATACGGGATATTCGGCTTTCCTCGTTGATCCAGGGAAACCTGATAGGCTTCTTCCAGTGTATCAACAGCAGTGATCTCCAGTACTGGGTTGACTGTGCGCTTGTGGAAGATCTCTGCTTTGTAATAGGTCTTGGATCCGGTATCGTATTCTTCCAGGGATTGCAGCAGTGCATAATCTGCATCCGCAGCAAACGCCTTTTTGACAGCATCGGAGTTCAGGTTCCCGTACTTTGCAGTGAATGCGTCATACTGCTGATTCAGAAACTGACGCAGTGGTACAAGCTCATGATCTCCAGCTGCTGTTTTCTGCTTGTCGATCAACTGGCGTGTGACAGAACGTAGCCCTATCAGGCGTTTCAGTCTGTCCATGTCGCTGGATGAGCCGGTAATCTCTCGCATAGTCGTACCTTCATTATAGTAGACCTTCTGGTCTTTTATCTGGTAGGTGAACTGTTTGCCCCAGGGCTGGATGTATCCACGCCGCTCCTGTGCAGCCTTTTCACGTTTTGTGACTATAATCTTGGCGTTGAGCTGCTGTATCGCCTGGTCAAGCTGTTTTTTGAGGTCTGCTCCGACAACGGGATCACAGGTCAATCGGTCTTGGAAGGAGGTCTTGCGCATAGTTCCCAGGATCATCTGCGGATTTTGCACGAAATAGGAATTGATGCGTATATCCTGATTCGCTTCTGAAATGGGTGTAACATAGCACCAGTCTGGCTTTGGTGCATCCGGTGAAAGCGGCTGCACACGCTTTTGCAGAAAAACAATGTCCGTTGGAACGCCTGTCCCTGCTTCAGAGAATGCTGTGTTGGGCAGTCTGATTGCGCCAATCAGATCGGCTTGTGATGCAAGGTGCTCACGCACCTTGGGGTTTTTCTTGTCCAGCGTGCCGGTTGAGGTTACGAATGCTACCACACCGCCGGGAGCAGCCTTATCAAGTGCTTTCCGGAAAAAAGCGTCATGAATCAGCCAATCCTGTGTATAATCGGGATCATTCATTTTATAGTCGCCGAACGGCACGTTGCCGATAACCAGGTCAAAGCTATTGTCCGTCTGACCGCTTTGCTCAAAGGCACTGTGTATGATTTCCACGTTCGGGTTGTCCATATTCAGCCTTGCTGCAATTTGTGCGGTGATGGGATCTAGTTCTACGCCAACCACACCGGCATTACCGATGCTGTGGGGCATTCTGGTAATGAAATTTCCCGTGCCGCAAGCCGGTTCCAGCACCCGGGAATCACGGGGAATCCCCATGTTCTGCACTGCCTTATACATGGCATCGATGACAATCTGTGGTGTATAGTGGGCATCCGTTGCACTTGCTTTGGCGGAAGTATATTCTTCAGGGGTCAGCAGCTTTTGCAGCCGTTCACGCAAATCTGCGTAGCGACCAGATTTGGTGTCGAATACTTGCTGCAAGCCACCCCATCCGGAGTATTTGCGCAGTCGGTTATCAGAATTCTCCTTGCAATTCCACTGGTTGCGCTTTTTGTCATAGAGGGGTTGTTCCTCTGCTTCGCAGCGTGCAAGACGCTGCAACTCACGAATGGCTTCTATGTTGTCACGCACCTTTTGCAACGGTGCTTTTGCATAGACGATCTCCGGCAGGACATCCGGCACAGGGGGCAGTTCGGATTTTCCCCTGACTGCAATTGCAGACTTCCGGCTCATGACATCTTCCACCTTGCGACCACGCCGTTTTGTCTCTGCGGCGAAATGATCCAGGATCCGCTTGCAATCTTCCTGGCTGATTTGTGCATCATCGCCGTAGTACAGTTTCACGTCCAGCTGCATATCTGAACCATCCCCATAGGATTCAAAGATACCCACATGGTTTGAATCAATGAATCTCAGATTCAATTCTCCAAGTCCATGCTCCTCGGAAAAAGCGTTCAGCACTTGGCGCAGATGGGCATTTTCGTCCACCTTGACCGGCTCAGTCTGTTCCGCTTCCACTGTCGGAGCATTGTGCATATCCGGTATCAGCACAGTCTCCTGACCGGTTTTGTCATGATATCTGGTCAGCACCCGGTCTGCCGTTTGTGCGTTTTTCAAATTTTGCAGGAATGTCTGCTCCAGGGATGCTTGCAGCTTGGTATCAACATGCCCAGTTTCATCAGCAACCTCCACATAGTAAGTGCCGTGAGGTGGTACACCATCCTGCTGGAACGAGAACACATGTGCGGTCTGCTCATTGTGATCGAGCATGAAAGTAATATCCGGGTCACGCATGATGTCCCCATTCTGTATGTAGGTGGTCATGAATGAATACAGCCCTTCTCCAATCTGCTCAATGGATAACGGCTCATAGCCGCTGTCCGGATCCGCTTCGTAATGCTCATATGTGTGTTCACCGCTGACCAGCTGCGGATACATCTCTGACAGCTGTCTGTAGAGCTGCTCCGGTCTGGACATCTGTCCGGACTTCTTTGCTTTTTCAGTGAGTTCAGGTGTAAAGTTGACACTTGTGTCAACTCTTTCGTACAGGATCACATTCCCGACAGCCAGGTCAGCTGCTTTTGTTGATTTTGATTCTGCGTTGACACTTGTGTCAACTTTTTGCGGCTCAGCCTGATCGAACAGGGAAGGCTGTGCCGCTCTGGAAGCCAGAAAGTCTTGCAGTTCCTGTGATGCTTCCAAGGATTCCAGACCGGATTGCAAAACGGATTCTGTGAAGATTTCTCCCGGTTCAAGCGTAAACAGCAGCGTGCTGAACACTTCACTTTTCCCATCTTTTACGATCAGATCATAAGCCCTGCCGTCACTCTGGTAGGACTTATCTTTTTTGACGAATACATTCAGATCTTCCAGATTGTGTTTTGCGGCGAAAGCAGCCAGCATTGTGGCTCTACGCTCTGAAGTGATCGGCTTTTTCGGCTCATGAGTCAGGGTGCCTTGTGAAGAAATCTCAGAAAACCTCTTGACATTTTCATCAGAATACGGTATACTATCATCAAAGCAGAGAATTGTTGCTGACTTGGGAGATTGGATCCCTATGTGCGAGGACAGTTTCTCCGCTTTTTTTATATTCATAGCAAGAATCCCATCGCTATCAATCGTCTTTTGTACGAATTGAGCGATGTTTTTCTTTCCGAACACTGTTGTGATCCGGTTAACCTTGCTGTGTGCTCCCTGTACATCCAATGCGAATGCAACCAGTAAATTGCGCTGCTCTTTATCGGTCAAGTCGCATATAACTGCGAGGGTATCGGGTCTGTGTCCACGGCACACAAAAATGGGATTCCGGATTGCTTCCGGGATTTTTTCTAAGGTTTCAGGCGGAATATCATGTCCTTCTGTATGCGCTTTGCTTGCTTTCCCAGATGCAAGGCTATTGAACAGGACGGACTGTGAAATCACAACCGGAATTGCCTTCGCACCTACGATCCGCATGCAGTAAGGCGTTGTGCCTACACGAAAAACGGTTTCATTGCCGTAATCTCCACGCAGATATGCTTGAATAGACTGTAAAAAGCGTTCATCTTCTTCTTTATTTCGCTGAATCTTCTGTTCTTGCGCCGGTGAAAGCGGTATCGAAGCATATTTTTGTTTTCCAAACTCGTCAGTCTGATCGGCTGACGGGTTTTCTGTTTGAAATGCCTGTGCGATTTTGTCAGTTACGGAGTCGTGACTGCCTGATGTATGATGTCCCTCATGGTTGCGCTGTCCGTGTAAAACGTTCTCATCTGCTCCCATTCCTGGATTTTCTCGAAGCCATGCGGACGAGGGTTCTCCGACTGATACTGACTGTCCAGCCGGTTTCTGTACTCCCAGGCTCTCTTGTCCACTGACCGAGCCACTGTCAGAAACCGGTGATAAAATCGCATTTCCTCCACTTTCTCCGGATAATTCTCCTCCATCCAGTGCATCCATGCCAAACCGTAGCTGCCGATAGGCTCCGTTTCCATCGTCAGTTCTTCCGGCTCTGTCCGCATCTCGTATGTCCCGATTGTGGGGTTCACCTGATACCAGAAGGTTACGCTGCCGATTTGTCTGCTTTTCAGCAGCGGCAGAAAGCATGTCCGGCTTGTTCCGTTTCGCTGCTGCTTCACCTCCCAGCCCAGAACGCCCTCTTTTCGGATCGCCCTGGACTGGGTTAGAAAGTTGTGCAACAGCTCCTTGGGTACTTCCGGCAGCTCCATGTCCGGAATTTGCTCCATTTCCTCTGGGGTAAGCATCTGAAACTCCTCGTATCTCATTTTTCTGAACCATCCTTTCTGCTTGCATAGCGGCTTTGCGGTCATTCATTATTTGCTCCACCTGATTCAGCACTTGTTTGGCTGAAACAGCTGCCAGCGTGATGAAACCAAGCCGCTGCGTATCGGTCATGTATCTGATTGCAGCTGCATCCGCCTGAACCGGGAATGAATTACCGCCTACCTCCAGACGACCGGCAATGATAGCGGCAACTGCGCAGTGAAATGCATCCCGAAAAGCCAGTGCATTCTGTGGCGGCACTTGCAGCCGCTGCATTGCTCCTGTTATGATTTCCGAAGAAACGGTTTTGCGGACAAGTCCAGATAAGAAACTATACTTCGCAGGAAGTTCCAACTTCTCACGAACCATTGCTTCTCCGGAAGCGGTCATGCGCCATTGATACGGCTCATGCTTTTGATCCGTACATTGGGAAAAGTCGTATAGATCAAAGACTTTGCCGTGTGAATCCCGGAAGCGGATGCCTTCGCTGCCCGGAACAACGGAATTACCAGCTTTCTCCCACTGGACTTGGCTTGCAACAAAGCGGCATTCTGGTTTTTGCACGAAAAATTCCAACGTAACGGACGGAGCATGCTTGAACATACGCCCATGAAATTTCAGATACGCTGTGAACTTTTCGCTGCTTTCAGCCATTTCGTGCAGTTGTTCTGCACCGGCACGACTAAAGCATCCAACTTGTGTGACGTTTTCTGACATTCGATTGATTCCTCCTTCAATCCTTGCTGAAAAGAAAAGCGGCAATGCCTGATTACCATGGCGAATTGCCATACGCATCCGGAAATAATAGAGCAATGAAATTGCAGTTAAGCTCCGGTTATTTCATAGATTATACGCTGAGTATAGCCCGGTTTTTTCTTTTTCAGTAAAGAGATAATCTTGGGTACTTGGTATAGAGCCGCATTTTACGGACTACCCCTTACCTCAACTTTTTGTCGATTTCCCACTTGACAAAGCCCCTCACTTCTGTTATAATAAACTTGAACGTGAGTTTTGCTTAACAGCGAGACGTTGGTGCGGTTGTATTTGCGGTACAGCCGCACTATTTTTTTTGTGATCTTTCCCTTTACATACCTCACGACCTGATATAGGTTGTCTACAAACACCCTGCGGTTATCCTTGGCTTTTCTGCGACAGCGTGTGATGAAATGCCCATCGACCAACTCATTGACGGTCTGGATCACAGTTTCACGCTTCATGCCGGTCTGCCGTGAAATGTCCTGGTAGCTGTTCCAGCAACGCCTCAGCGTTGGACTGTACGCCTTGCAGAGAAAGAGATATATCATCATCTGGCGTGGGACGAGCTGTCCAAATACACGCCGTTCTACAAAGAAATAGCCGTCATGGAGCGATTGCTGCGTGACGGCATAAACATATGTACCCCTTCTGGGAGCAGCTTTTTTGGTTCGTTCCAGTGTTTCTACAAGCCCTTTTTCGCATAGCCGATCAATGACTCTGGATATTGTAGTGGGGGATTTGATTCCACATCGCTGACCGATTGTCGCTTGCTTCACACTGACCACCACAGCTCCGGCTGTGGTGGTCGCCGATGCCAGAAGGCTGCATAGATAGGCATAGACGCTGATTTCTAGTGCGTTCAATTTTAAGGAAAATACGTCATTGCTCAATTTGAACAGGCTCACTGATACAGCCCTCCTCTCCTTTTATTTAAACAGGTCACTCAATTCTATATGCAGTGCAGCGCATATCTTTTGGTATGTTGAGATATTGGGTATCGAATCACCATTCTCGATTTTCATGATTGTGTTCCGAGAGATTCCAGCCCGGTCGGCTAGCTCATTTTGCGATAGATTTTGCTGCATGCGCAGTTCGTATAATCTTCCGTGTTGTTTCTCACGTCTTGTAATGGACAGTGGAACACCTTTTTTTGCGTTCATATGCTCATCCCTTCCTTGTTTTCCATTGCCAGCATGTTTTACCGTTGTAGGTATGCTCAATTGCTTCCGGCAGGACGATTGTTTTTCTGCCATTTACCGTGTAGGATGTTTCCTTGCCGGATAGCAGCCGTATCAGCTGATTGTCCGTCAGGACTTTTCCGTACACCTTTGCTAGAAACATGCCGCATTTTTTCGTACAATAGTACCCATACTGCCCCTTTTTGATCTCGCCGCCACAATGTGGACACTTGCCGATGCTCTCTGATTGCCGGTGAAAGGATACGGTGCTGTCCTTTTCAGCGTACTTAGCGCAGAGATCCCGGACATACGCTGTGATCTTACCCATAAAGGTAGCTGCATCAGCTTGTCCATGCTCGATTTGCTGTAGCTGCATTTCCCATTCGGCGGTTAATTTCGGGCTTTTGACTTCATCCGGCACAACGGCTATCAGATTCACACCCTTTTCTGTTGCTGTGATTTGCTTGCCCTTGCGCTGTATATACTCCGCTTTCACCAGCCCCTCAATGATGCCAGCTCTGGTTGCAGGAGTTCCCAAGCCTTTTTTCTCGGTATTATCATCGTATTCGTCATTTCCGGCACGTTCCATTGCTGAAAGCAAGGTAGCTTCGGTATACGGGCGTGGCGGACTTGTCCAATGTTCCGCAACAGAAGCAGTCGTATTGGAAAATGTCTGCCCCTGCGCAAGATCCGGAAGGGCTTTCGGCTTCGCCGCATCCTGTTCCTCATCGGATGCTTTTGACCGGATTGCAGCGTTTGTATTGGCTTCTAGAACTCTCCAGCCAGCTTCCTTGACTGTCTTACCGGTTGCTGTAAAGTCTGTTTCTGCACACCGAATCGTCGCATGTACTGCTTCATAGCGATGCGGTTCGGCGGTTGCAAGAACCAGCCTGGCAGCAATTAGACACAGCACATTTTGCTGGGTTGTCGGCAACAGTGAAAGGTTTGCATCCGTGATTTTCACTGTCGGCAGAATCGCATGATGTCCGGTTACCTTCCGGTTGTTGATGCATTGCTGTACATGGATTGTTTGCTGCTGTCCGAATTGCGGATATTTCGCAAATACCCTGCCTACCATATCTGCTGCTGTCTGCTCCATATCATCCGTGAGATATTGGGAGTCTGTGCGTGGATAAGTTGCCAGCTTCGCTTCATAAAGTGCTTGCAGCGCATCCAGGGTTTGTTTTGCCGTGTATCCAAAATGCTTATTTGCATCACGCTGCAGGGTGGTCAGATCATAGAGCTTCGGGGGATTATCTGTCTTGATCTCCTTTTTCAGCACAGATAGGACGGCAGTCTGACCACTGCATACCTGTACCAGCGCCGCTGCCTTGCATTTGTCATCTATGCGTTCCGATTCAGCGGTAAATGTGCCGCAGTCAAGCACCACAGTAAAGTATTTCTGCTTTATGAAGTGTGCCACATCGTAGTCACGCTGCACGATCATTGCCAGGGTAGGGGTCTGCACCCTGCCAAGATTCAGCCGGCTGTGATATCGGATAGAGAACAATCTGCTGCCATTCATGCCTACCAACCAGTCAGCTTTGCTTCGGCAGAAACCGGCTTGATACAGTGAATCGTATGCGCTGCCGGTTTGCATCTTTGCAAATCCATCCCGGATTGCAGATTCCTCCAGGGATGATACCCACAGTCGTTTGAAGGGCTTCTTGCATCCGGCAAGATAGTAAACGTATCTGAAGATGCATTCTCCCTCCCGATCCGCATCCGTTGCACAGATGATCTCTGATACGCTGCTGTCATGCATCAGCCGTTTCAGCGTATCAAACTGCTCCTTACAGTTGCTGGCTACTTCGAATTTCCATACATCCGGAAGCATGGGCAGCATCTGAAACGTCCATTGCTTTGCTGCCCAGGCTTCACAGTAATCATCCGGCATAAACAGTCTGACCAGGTGCCCGTAGCACCAGGACACATAGTAACCATTGCCCTCTATGTAGCCGCCTTTTTGCGTGGCAGCACCGATTACCGATGCTATTGCTTTTGCCACAGAGGGCTTTTCAGCTATGACAAGTTTCATCTCTTACCCCTTTCTTTGTAAGACACTTTAAATGAAATCATACCTCACTTGAAACATCCTCTTTCCGTTCTCCGGTGAAGGATGCACTGGTGACGGTCATTGTCATTCCATAGTGCTTCACACCCTTGTCATCTGTGTAATCATCGTTGTGCATAGAGCCTTCCAGCAGAATCATTGCGCCTTTCTTGAAGTACTTGCTGATAAACCCTGCTGTGTTGCCCCATGCCGTGCAGCGGAAAAAGTCCGCTTTCTTTTCGCCGTTCCTCGGTGGCTGGTCAACTGCAACAGAGAAACTTGTAAGTTCCTTGTCGGAAGCAGTTTTCTTCAGTTCCGGATCGGCAGTAATTCTTCCCATAATAATAACCTTGTTCAACATGATGATACCTCCGTGGTTTTATTTCACCTTACTTTTGCATGACAAAAGCATGCAGCCATGATAGCATTTCCAGCCCTGCGAAGCTGGGCGTCTGCATATGCCCAGCAGCTCACAGTCCCGGCAGTTTCTCGGAAGCTGCCTTTTTTTGAGGAGCCAATCGTACAATAGGCGCAGCCACATGGTTTATTCACCTGTCTGAAAAGAAAAGTTGCTATTTGTGTCAACTTTTTCGGTTTCTTGATCTTTCTTCTTGTCAGATGCTTTTTCACGAATGAGACTTGCCAATTCAGCAATATCCATGTCCTCCAGATCACCATTCAGCTGCTGCACCAGATCCAGCGCAGTCAGCACCTGGCTACTGGTCATATGCTTGGATTTCATGCGCAACGCATCCTGTACCTTCTTTTCTGTCTCTTCCTTTTGCAGTTGTTCAACCAATGCGGACATTGTACGGATTTGCGGTTTCAGCTTCACAATTTCTTGCTTTAGCGCAGCAATTTGTTCCGTTTTCTTGTTCAGATCGGCTTCCAGACGTCGAAGTGCGGTGCGAGCAGATTTCAGTGTGTACCGCTTTGGCTGCTTGTCATCTTCTTCCGCCTGACTTTCGGTGCTGTGCTGCGGCGCAGAAACCGCAGCTTGATTCATGTACTCATCCATTCTGATTTTCCTCCTTCTGAATCACCGTGATGGGGAGCAAATCCTGAATGGTAGCCGGGAATGCGAGATTCCCGGTTTCATCCCCGAATTCATCCGGTTCGCCAAAAATAAAGCAACCGGTAAAAATCTCTTTGGGATTTGCAGGGTTGACGGTGTTTCTGTTAATGACGGTCTGAATGTTTTCCTGATAGAATGCGTATGCAGGGGCAAGCCGGACGGTATCATCGTAGGTGGATTTTTCCTTCTTTCCGATTACAGAAAAATCAGCAAGAGAAACGGTGTTTGAGATCGTGTGTCCGTATTTTCCTGTGCCGTCCAGGGCAATGATGCCGCCGATGAATCCTTGCTTGATAACCTGTGTACGTGCTTCATCTTCATATTCACCGCAACTAATGTGCAATTCAGTTGCGTAACAATTTGAGATCAGCGCATGTTCCACATTGGTACAGCCGATCCCAGCAATGCCTCCAGCTGCTATTTCGCTGTTTAGGGTTACACTGCGTGCAACGCAGCCCTGTATGCCGCCACCGTAGAATTCTGGCAGTTCCTGTCCTTTCGCATCGTATGCCCGTGCGCCTTCTGCACTGCCTACAATGCCACCGGCATTGAAGATGTTACCGTTTGCAGAATAATTGTATACGCCGGAATTGACAACGTTTGCTGGTTTCCCGGAAATGCCGCCAACGTAAAGAATATAGTCTTCAAGATAGGCGGAAATTTCAAAGTCGCTTACATAGCAATCTTCAATCTGACCACCGTTGCCCGTGATTGCGCCAATAGCATATTCAGCTCTTTTCGTTTTCTCCGGAGCATCTGTTGTGGTCACCTCGACCGGGTTTCCATCCTCGTCTACCAGATCCGGCGGAACGACTTCCGGCGCATAGACAATCTCGGTTGTAGTGACTGCCGCTTCTTCCTGGTCTGAAAGTTCAGCTGTAATGGAACTATGGGACACGGAGCAGTGCCGGATTAACGTTTCTCCAGTCTCGTAAATCGTTCCGTTTTCAGCTCTGTAGTGGTAATTGTAGGCGTTACAGACAATGAAACCATAATCCCTGTACACTTCTGACCGGATTGCCGCATTACGTATGTTCACGTTTTTGATGACTGCACCGGAAACCTTGTCAAACAGGGGAGCATCCAGGTTATCAATCACAAAACCGCCGCCGTCATATTCAAAGTATTCTGTATTGGGATCCGCTTTCAGTTCGTTTACAGTGTTGATGGGCTTGTGTGATGCCCATTCCGGAAAAGAGATATCAGCAATCTGCTTGAAATATCCTCTCGCCTTTTCTTCTCCCATCAGCTCCAGCTGGTCAAAATAGTCAATCAGATACGGATCCTCTTTGGTGCCGCTTCCGCCAGCGTATTTCTCAAGCACACGATAGAGCCGTGTGTCTGCCTGGAAAGCATAAGTTTTTCCGCCGTAATATTCAATTTCCGTTCCGTCCGGGTCTGTCGTAAAGCCCCAGGTGTAGCCGGATACGTGCGTGAAAAAGTCCGTTTTATCAAATTCCGGCAATGTGATTTGTGCGCTTCCATCCTCTCCAACCGTTCCCTTCAGCTGAAGATCTTCTGTAGGGACAGCTGCGTAGGAACGGTCAATGGATACGGTTATCTGCTCCGCATCATCAGCGATTACGTTCTGCACCGGAATGATCATGCCATCCTCCGCAATAATTCCAGGATTGGACTCTGTGTCCGCATTTCCTTTGTGAGACAGTCCCAGCATTTTTCCGCCCTGGAAGCTGATCAATGCAATGATAGCAACGCCGGATACAATGCCTAGAACCAGCAGGGGAGAAGATTTCTTTTTTCTGCGCACAACACCGCCCTTATCCTTTTTGTCGGTGGGTTCAATTTGTAATTCACCGCTCGACAGGATGGTTGCTTTTCCTGATTGAATCAGATCCTCAAATATCTCTGGCTGTGTGGCAGCATGGACGGTTTCTTCTGTCTGGTACAGAATATAATCCACCATGATTGTGGCTTTTGGATGATACAGCAGCAGAAACTCCTTGTATTCATGCTGCTCCAGTAGCACCTCTTTTTTCAAAGAAGGTGGAGTATTGCTTTTCGGATCCGCTTCTACCATCATGAAGAAAGTGCGGATTTTATCCTTTGCTGCTTCTATGGTTGTTCTGCAAAAATAATTCAATGCAAGCCCTCCTTTGCTTTTCGCCGTTCCCGGATAATCATGATTGTACAGAAGCCGCCGCCAATCCCCAGAACGACCAGATCTATGGGGTAAAATCGCCACTCCAATTTTTCGCTTTCGGCAGATGCCGTCTGTGCCGCTTGGTTATTTGGCGTTTTTTTCTCAGCACTATTGGATACTGTGCGGAAAAGAAGAAATCCAACGAGAATCACGATTAAAACGGAAAAGACCTTGTTGCGTGAAACAAAGCGTCGGACTTTTTCTACTCTTTTCTGATGTCCACCTTTCATACGATTACGCTCCTCTATTTAAATCCAGTTCCATGCCCATTTCGATCAATTCTTCCCACTGCTTATCAGCATCTGTGAAGCCCAGAGCCGTCATCACTATATTCTTGTCATAAGTGAAAAATCCAATTGAATGAAGGGCGTGCAGACGATCACAGGCACGGTATGGTGTCTTAATGGTTTCAGGCGTGTTATAAAATTTATCACGAGCTTCATCTACCAAATAATCCAGCCATGCCTGACCATCCTGACCAAGATCTTCGTCAATTGCCCAACCGGTATAGCCGTATTCATCTTCCCAGCTTCGGAATGCCTGAATCAACTCTGCTCTTGCATTCTCCAATGCTTTTTGCATAGCGCTTTGCGCTTGTGGCGGCGCTGTACGATAGTATTCCAGCATATTACTGTAGTTGTTGGCATTCGGCACAACGTTGTCTACAAAATCATCACGGCGGTGGACACAGTCCAGATAGTTACTGCGTGCTGTTTGATATTCCGGATTTGGGCGTTCGTCATAATGTACGGTACAATTCTTATTTGCACAGGGCTGATCCGGATATGTCGTATCTGACCACCGGATGGAGGTGTCAACAATCTTATTAAATATTTCCTGCGTGTATTCGATTTCATAAATCTGCTGCTCCGTGCCGTTCGCATCGTTCTCCTGCATTTCCAGGTACACATATGCAATGGCAATTGCTTCGGCTTCCGGTACGGAGATCGTCCAAGCCGATATTAGTGTTTGTTTCCACCCGTCTGTGGGATACCCTTTTGTATACTGTGTTGTGTTTCCAGCCACACTATGTATCATGTATACAAGATCACTGTAGCGTAGATCGGAAGAATCGTAGTACAAGCTGTTTATAAGCGCTGCAAAGTTATTCTTGTTGCGCTCACAGGCTATCCGATAAAAATTGCGTGCATCTTCCAGGTCGGCATCATCGATGCCAACCTGCTGGGTGTATGAGATAGCCTGGGTTGCCGACTGGGTGCTTGCACCACCCATCAGAATCACCACAATGCTGAGTATCACATAAATAACTACACTGAAAAAGAGAACAATCCATGTGACAGGATTGATCAAAGCTGCCGCCATATGTACCAGGACATTTGCGGTGAACCTTGTTGCTGCCACAGCCATTCTTGCTGTTCTTTTAACTGTATGAATGATGGTACGGGGTGCTTTTTTTGCAGCTTTGATCGTTTTAGCAGTGGTTTTAACGGTTCTGTCAACGGTTTTGATCGTGCGTGTGCCTTGCTTCCCGGCACGATAGGCAAGACGCATGCTTTCTACGCCGTGATCGGCGGTATCGTTTTGATCAATCTTCTTGTCAAGCGGATTGATTTTAGCCGTTGTGTCATGCAACACTCTTTTTCCGGCAGATTTCATCCTTCCCTTACCCCTTGGCATGGTCATCACCCCTACTTGCTTGCTTCGTTATTTTCGCCAAACTTTGTGGAAATGATCTTATAGAGCTTTGTATCGGATGGGATTCTGGCATCAAATGGGATTGTGCCATACGATCCGGCGTAGATCAGCCCGTTGCCACGAGGTGGGTTTGTAACATACATCATGGTTTCAGGCGATATTTGTAGCAGCTTAGAAAGCTGATCCCGGTCGGTGGGGTTTTGAGCCAGCATGGCAACGAATTGGGTGTTTGATAGCATGGTTCGTGCAAGCTCCGAGCGAAGCAGATCATCCACATTTTGCGTGATACCAGTGGGGATGCCGCCCCATTTTCTTGCACGCTTGTAGAGTTCATAGAAGAAGTTTGCAGACTGCTCCGATTTGAAAAGAAGATACATCTCATCGATGTAAATTCGAGTACCGATGCCTCTTGCACGGTTCTTGGCAACTCTGTCCCAAATGTTCTCCAGCACGATCATCATGCTAAGAGTTTGCATGTTTTTTCCAAGTTCTTTGATATCGTAAACCACAATGCGCTTGTGAACGTTTACATTGGATTCATTGGCGAACACGTTCATGCTGCCATGTACATACAGATGCAGCGTCTGACGGAGGTAAGCAACGACGGATTTTACCTCATCCGCAGCCTGATTCTCATAAAGCTCCATTTCTGCATAGTACTCTTTTAGAGTGGGCTTGCTGTGCTTCTTGTAGGTTTCGTGCATGACATTATCAATGATGGTTTTCTGAATGGGGCTGATCTCCTGGTTGCCAAGAATACAGGAGAAGAATGAAAGCATAAAGTCCAGCTTTGCCTTAATGGGATTATAATCCGTATCATCCGTATTCGGATTTTCCGTCAAATCCATGGGATTGATATGCGTGTGAGAATTCTCGGAGATGTAAATGACTTCGCCGCCCAGAAGCTCCGCCAGGGCGGTATACTCCCGTTCCGGATCAAGAATCAGGATTTCGTCCGTAGTGGCAAGAATGGAGAAGTACATTTCTAGCTTTGCTAGAAATGATTTACCGCTTCCAGGCACGCCGAAGATAAATCCGTTGGGGTTGTCAAGCTGCTTTCGGTCAAACATGATTACGCTGTGAGAGAGCCGGTTCTGCCCGTAGTATAAGCCGCCCTTATGAAGCAGCTCACGGGTATCAAAGGGCATAAAAACCGCTGTACTTTCTGATGACAAAGTACGGCGCACCTGCAAGTTGTTTTCCGAATCACAGGAAAAACTGTTTCCCACAGGGAACACCGAGTCAAAAGCAATTTCCTGGCGGTATGGAGCGTTCAGGGATTCAATCTGATATTTGCGCAGAATGATTTGAATTGCTTCTGTATTTTTTTGCAGCTCTTCAAATGAATCTGCGGTTATCATAATGATGCATTGGCACAGTGTCATTTTCTGATTCCTCGTTTGCAAGTCTTCAAGAAATTCAGCAGCTTGCTCCATATCCATGGCGAGCTGCGTTCCTTCGATGGGATCAACAAATGCTCTGCGAGCGGAAACAGAATTTGTTTTTGCAATTGCTTCCTGTTTCATGTCCGTCTGCTTTCTGCGCACCATGCGAATTGCTTCGGATGGTTCTACAAACTCAATGTTTTCGGAGATAATCAGCGATTGATTCGTACCGATCAACTCCTTAAATAGCGTATCCTGAATGGACTGAGGCAGCTTGCGGAAATACAGGCAGCGTGCGTATTTGTCGTTGTACATAAAATAGTCACGCTTGAATTCAAAGTAGTTGGGGCAGCAAAGCTGTTTTTCTGCTTTTCTTGCAAATTCCAGCCGTGAAATCGGGTCGATTTTCTGGTCAACGTCGTAAAGAATATCAGCCATAAGCCGTACACGGTCATTTGCATTCAGTGGTATTGGCTCTGTTCCAATCTGTGCCAGACAGCTGATTAGATGTGCTTCCAGGTTGAAAAAAATTATGTTGGCTGCATCCAGATTAGCAGCAGCCGTTGTGATTGTGAAATACTTTCTGCACTGCAATCCGTTTTGACCGTTCATGATTTTGTCCCGAAGAATTTGGTTGAACTCTTGTCGTTCTGAATCCAGCCCATCGCCCATGTCCTTCAGCAGCAGCTTTTCACTGAACTGCTCCTTATTGATTTGGCTGTTTAAAAGGGTGACTTGCAGGGATGTGGTGCTATCAAAGCCGTTCAGCAGGTCTATGTAGACTTGGATAATTTCCTTCTGCTGATCCCTGGTCAGTGTGGAGTAGTTGATGTCCGGTACCAAGTACGTTTTTGAGTACAAATTCAGTGTTTCTCTGCCAACCCGGACGCCGGAACGCAACAGAATCACATGGTTGCTGACAAAGCAGTCATAGGGCATGGTGTCAATTACGGTTCGTTTGATTTTTCGTTTGGCTTTCTCCTTTTTGGGCTTGCTTTTGCTCTGTTCGGATTCACGCATTTTATCTCGGTCACGTGCGGATAGTGGCGTGTTCTTATCTTTGGGCTTGAAAAAGTCCATGAAGTCCAATTTTAGTCACTCCTTTCTTCATATTCACCAGCGGTGATACGCTGCTCAATGATTTTTTCCTCCAGGCATTCATTCCGGAGGGTAACGAACAGATTGTATTCCGTATTCTCATAGGTTCTTTTTTGTGGCAGAAATGTCATGCTCAGAAACGCTTTCATATAATCCTCAAAGTTCATATCCTGAAATGTGAGAAACCCCCATGCAAGAATCGGAACTGATAAGAAAATAATCAGCCACATTAAGATATCGGCTGATATAAATCTTCTGCCAAATACACTAAGCGGAACACCGACCAGGATCGCAAGGCTTAGCGAAATCACTTGCCGGACAGAAAGCCCGGCAATCAGCTTCGACTTATAAGCCCGAATTTCTGATGGAATCTTTACTTCAATCATAAGAATTACCTCTCGAAAAAAGTTGCTACTTGTGTCAACTTTATGCTGCACCAGTGATTTTCTTTGCCCATGTGCCGGACTTGATGACACCCAGCCCAAGTGAGATCAATGCGATGAACTGCATCATCTTCATGTTATTTAGTCCGTTGGCTCCACTTGCGATATAGGAGGTAACTCCAACGTAGACAACAAACATGCAGACAATCACGGCAATTTGAATAACGGTGGCTACGTAATTTTTCAGAAATCCTTTTGCAATATCGTGGGTTGTATCTGAAGCAAACGTGGCAATCGGTAGGGGAGCAAAGATCGTATAGACTGCCAGCTCAAAGATACGACCGATGGAAATCACAAAGATAATGTACGCAATTGCCTTCATAACCAGAAAATATGGCTGCCAGAACAAGATCTCCAGTGTAGGCGTGAAGGATAAAACCTGTGTTGGATTTCCAAATGCATGATCCTCGAATTTAAGGTTTGCAGCATCAGGAAAAGCTGCATGTGGGTAGAACATTCTGACTGCATCTTGCGAGATTTCGTAGGTGAAGTCATGGCGATGCAAGCCAGCACCGAGGTTCTGCCAGTATTTAATCCATCCCTGATACCAGTGATCTGAATTAAATACTTCGTTTAGTAAATCTTCAGCTATGGAAATTGTATATGTCACACGATTGCCAGCTGGCAGAAAATTGGGGGTTGTGCCGCTTCTGTTCAATGTGGAGAATGCGCTATAAATATATCCGATGATCACGTCAGCATTTTGGACTACTTGTTTTACAACCACGATTTTTATCAGAAAAACCAATACATTTTCCCACTTGCTTGACCATTCAAAGTTAACGGTTTTCCGAAAAAAGTCCACCATTAATAGAAGTACCGAAACGATCAGTGCCAGCGTTCGGCTTCCTGCAATAATGGCATTTGCAACAGCGGTTTGCGAACTCATGTTGATGACTGTGTAGGGTGATACCTGTGCAAACTGAAATGCCTTTTGTAGCACTTCGTTGGCTTCATCAACATTTTCCGTGATCTCCACATACACGTCCTGTATATCGTTATTGAACACGTCCGTTCCTGCATTGGCTATGACCGGAAAAAAGATGTTTAGCAATCCGATGATAATCACGAACATGTAGATGAATCGTCGGATTTTCTCGAAGCGGCTCAATGGTGGTTTTACCTGGCATGGTAGTCTTAGGAGCTTCACCATAAGAAAATACCTCCTTTAGGTCACAAACAAGGGCAGAATGGTAGACACGGACATGCAAATCGCACCAGCTGCAAATGTTTTTAATCCGTTTATTTTTGTGGCGGCATTTTCATCCCTGATTGCAAATGCAAACATAATCGCACCGATCAATGCGCCCAGCGCACCGACCCGGCGTGTCCAGGTGCTGATAAATGTCATCACGCTGCTGAATATCGTGTTGGCATTCGTGGTTGAAAGAGAAAAAATACCCAGGTTCTGCACTGCGGCACGTATCATAAACCCTGATACCATAATCAGAACAGCGTTCAGCTGATCACGTGCATCGTCCGCTTTGATCGATAGCGCAAATTTGATGGCTCCGATAAATGCCACAATGCCGCCGATCCGGGCGATCCAAAGGCTGAAAAAGTTGATGCCGTTTTGCGCAAGCTGGGACGGAGTTCCGCTTGGTGGGTCTGGAAGAATCGTAGAAAGGAATTCTAATACTTGCGGAAATGCCATGATGCCCTCCTCGATAATATGATGCTGCCCCCGCTTGCAGGGGCAGCCTAAACAGTTACTCGAACAAATTGAACATGCTGGATGCCATACAAAGTGCTGCTACAACGAAACCTGCGACCATCGTGATTAAGCCCTTCTGTTTCTGTTCCGCATCCTCATGCTTGATTGCCAATGCAAACATGACTGCTCCAATGAATGCAATAAACCAGCCAATACGTCTGATCCAAGTAATAAAGAAGTTGATGGTGTTTTGGTAGGCGGTTTCAGCAGTTCCGGCAGCGGATGCAACGATTGTGCAGGCGGCAATTGTGATTGCAATGGCGGAGAGCTTTGCAGCTTTGTTTGTTTTCTTCAGTGTCAGTTTCTTCATAAAAACCTCTCTTTCAAAATTAAGACATGAACCCGCTCATATCTTCTTGGTCGTAATAATCTGCGTCTTGGGCAAATGCGTATGTAGAAGGGGCGTGTTCGCTTACAATAGTGGTGATGTCCAAAACGTCTCCTTCATCCAGATCCGGATCGGCAAATGGCTCCTCATCGGGAACGTCATAGTGCCGTATGTCAGAATGTTCTGTTAAGGCGGATACCCCGACAGCTTCATCAAGTTCAACCTCCTCTCGCTCTTTGATTGGCTCACCGAGATCAGCTGATTCCCACGCTTCGGGAACAGAAAATTCCGGCTGGCTTTTGTTATACTGTACTCCATCATCGGGTTCTGCTTCTGGCTGCTCTGTTTGTTGCAGCAGTTCCGCAGCTTCTTCGTATGATGAAGGGAGTATCTGTTCGGCAGATACCTGGATCGTGTCTGATTGTCCAAAGAACAATGCAATCTTTTCAGGCTCTTTTTCTGGTTCTGCTTGTTCGGCGGCAGCATTGCCGGAGTTGACATTTGTGTCAACTTTTTGGTGTGCTGCCGTGAATTCCTCAATCGTAACAGCGCGTACTGTAGCAACGTCAAAGGGTGGGAGAATTTTTCCGGAATCCCCCAGGAAAGCGTAGTTGGGATGTTTTTCAACCGGGTACTTGGTACAGTAAAAGGGATTGTGCGACCGAACCATTACAATGCAGTCGCTGATTGGCATCGTACTCAGTTCATTGGGCTGCATTAGTTCCCGTCCCAGGATGCTGTTATTTTCTGACGTGCTTGACTGCTTGCCTTTTGTGCGGTTTTTGCCACGTACATCAATCGTTTCCTTGCCAAGTTGCTCAGAAATAGACTTTAGCGTACTTTCTTCTTTTCCACCCAGAAAAATCATGGTATCGCAATTGCCGGTGATATCCTCCCAGGTCTTTTCGTACCTGGCTTTGAGTTGTGCCATGTTTTGAACGATCACATTCAGGCTCATGCCCATGGAGCGTACAAAGGCGATTTTCTGATCGAAATCCGGAATTTGCCCGATATTCGCAAATTCGTCCATGATGCAGCGCACATGAACAGGAAGCACACCGTTATGTACAAAGTTGGCACGGTCTGACAGCGTATCGAACATCTGGGTATACATCATTGCCGCCATGAAGTTGTAGGTGCTGCTGGTAGCGGAAATGATGATGAACAATGCTGTTTTTTCATCCCCCAGGGTTTCCAGATGGATGTTGTCGCAACAAGTCAGATTCCGCAGATTCGTCAGATTGAAGAAGAATGTCTTAACATTCGCACTAGACAGAAAACTCTGTCCGGTTTCCTCCGGTGCATTACGCACCTCCTTGTACATCCGGTATGCAAGTGAATCAGGCTTACGCTTTTCAAGCTCTAGAAAATCCTTGTCCAGGGGACAGAGGAATGCTTTGCTTCTCCGTGCTTCAAAGTCAGCATCCGATTCATCCGGATTTTGGGTTAGGAAAAATCCATCCGGCAGCTGACTGCCACGGGGTGGGTATTGCAGCTTTCGCATTTTTTCTGTGACTGAAAAGAAGTTCAAATGGGATTCATCCCGAGTTTCCGGAATAATCAGACCGTTTTTATCCCTTTTTGCATTATACTCAGACTCTTCAAACAGCAAATAGACGAGGGATTCCAGCATGGATTGACCTTTTTGTGACCAGAAATCTTCCTTTTCTCCATCACCCTTTGTTGCCTTGAATAGCACATCCACCATTTTCTTGACACTGTCCTCGCTGACTTGTCCGTGTTCATCATAAACGTAATGGAATGGATTGTAGTTGTTGGAATGATTCATCTGAATCGTGTTGAATACACGCACCTTGTAACCGGCAGCACGGAGCATCTCGCCGCAGCTCCTGAGGAGTTCCCCCTTTGGATCCGTGATCACGTAGCTGGTATTCAGCTGCATGATATTGGGTTTAGCAAAGAAGCGTGTTTTACCGGATCCGGATCCGCCAATGACCAACACGTGGAAATTAAGCAAATGCTGCTCGTTGTTTAGAGAGAGCATCAATTCTTTGGAGAGCAAGATATTGTTGTCGATCATCACGCCCTTAAAGTTGCCCTTCTCATCGTATACACGACGACCGTCAGGAGATTGGTTATCGTAGATTTTGACGGGGTGCATCTTGGGTGGTGCCGGATCGGCGAGCTGCTTCATTTCCTTTGTATCTCCCCACTTGGCACTGCCGTGTTCTACTCCGGCACGGTGCAGACGTTTCTTATCTTCACTGTACTTGTACAGCGCATAGATGCCTATTACAGAAACACCAAAAAAGAGCATTTTTGGAACATAACTGTTTTTGTTGGTCAGACGGGAGACAATGAATGAGGGGTGTGAAGCAACGTAATTAAAACCGTTGCTCAGTTGAGAAATATCAACATGTCCGGCTTGATCCAGAGAACGATCCATGGCTCCGCCTAAAAAAACGCAAAAACACAAAACAAAAACGCCGATTATGCAGTAAATAATCAGCGTCACAGAATCTATTTTCGGTTTTGGTTTTGGTGGATGTGCCATTATCTTCTCGCCCCCATTGACGGCGGAGAAAGCTCAGGCGCAGACGGTAAGTCTGGGACTTCTGCATTCGCAAGGACATTACCCTCTGGATGCAACTCGTGACCATTTCTGCTATGCATAGCGTCCGCACGTTGCTCCGCATGTTCTGTTGCCGCAGTTTCGACCTCAGAAGCGACAATTTCCTCACGCTCCTGCATGGCATCTATCTTAATTTCCTCAGCTTTCTCCACAATGGTTTCAGCCAATTCGGCGGAAACACCGAATTCATCTGCAACTCTATCTGCTGCTGCCTGTTTATCAGTGGTAGAGATATCTGCCGATTGCATGCCCATTGCTATCGTCATGGACTGTTCCCGAACCTCCTGAATTTGAACCGGCTTGTTCGGATTCTGCATTTCTGCTTTCCGGAATACGTCCTTCGCCATCTGCTTGGCAATGTGATCCGGAACGCCTTGCGATACATATAGTTCCCGAAGCTGCTGCAAAGATGCTTTCTTGTCTGAAAAAGAAAGCACCAGTTCTTTTTTGTCCTGCTGCGTATGATCAACACCCTCTGCATCCGTTTCAATGGCGGTAACGGTGCTGTCAACACGAAAAAAGTCCTTTTCCGTTCGGTTGACCTCACTGTGCATGCTGCTGATGGGCAGCTTTTTCGTGTAGACTGTATTGCCTTCTTCGTCTGTCTTGCGCAGTCCCAGAGCAACTGCCGTATCTCCCAAATTGAAATCCTGCTTGCTGAAGGTGTATTCTGCTGTATGTGTCTCCTGCATAGCGTAGAATGCGGCAATGTTTTCTGCCTTGTGAATGAGAGCCGTCTGATGCTTCCGATCTGTCAAGCCTAGTTGTTCGTCCAGGCTGAAACGCATTTGCTGTCGTGTCATTTTTTCCGGTTGAAGTATTGCAAAAGCACCATCATTGCTAGCAAATACAATCCGGGGCTGTTCATCCGATTTCGGCGTGAGACGCCAACAGGAATACGCCTTGCAGATAGGATCCTCGCCTTCGACTGTAACACTGGCTTCCACTTGCTTGAATTGTGCTTGCGCACTGTCTGAGAAAAAATTTTCCTTCTGTTCTGCTTGCAGCATTTCCTCACCAAATCGGGCAGAGCCAAGCTGCGCCTTGATCTCATCCCAATCAAATGCCTTCTGCATTTCTGCTGCCAGCGTTTTCTTGTCCGGGATCTGATCGAAAGAGATTTCTTTTCCAGTTTTCTGGTTCTTGATGGTGATATAACCGGATTCGTCCCGGTCAAAAGCCAGATCGCTTTTTACATCGTTGCATTGTTGCACAAAGGAATCCCTGGTCATTTTAATTGCTTTTTCGTCTTGCTTTTCGAAGATACATAGGTTCTTACCGTCAGCAGTTTGAATAAACTGGGCAGAAAGATCATTTTTATTAAAGTGCGTGGTCAGAAATGGGATTTCCCAGGCGTCACAACGGAAATTCCCCAGCTCTTGCGGACGCTCTGCAATCTTGCTTTTCATTAGCTCCGTGCAGAGTTGCTTGAATAGGGGGAGATCACCTGTTCGAACGGTCGCAAAAATGTTATCCTTGCTCTTGGCATTAGAGAATGCGACTGGAATCCCATACCTTTTGGCTTTCTGCGCAATGAACTGCATATCCGCTTTGGTCAATGCATTTTCGGACATGGAAAGCGTATCTCCGATTGTTTTAGCGTTGGAGCGCAAGGTGTCCATTCCAACCTGACCGGGTTTGATGCTGGTCAGATCCGTGCTGCTGACCTTTGGCTGCTTATTATTGCTGCGTTCACGCTGCCGATTCATCTCCGCCAGCATGCGCATGATCAGGTCAATCAATTCCTTGGCTGTATGCGCAGCCACGTCAGCGCCCTTTTGGACAACTTGCAGGGTTACGCCGGTTACGTCATCCGACATATTCATTGTAATTCACTCCTTTTTGCATAAGAAAAGCTCCGGTATTTGTATACCAGAGCTTCGTCTCATATCTTTGATTTTTAAAGTTGACACAAGTAGCAACTTGCTGTGCTGATGCTGAAAAAGAAAATCAGGAAACTGTTGACTTGTAGTCGTACAAATCAATGCGCTGTGTTACCACTTCGTTGAACAGTGTATCCAAGTCAGCGTAGCCGATATAGCACATGTCATTGTGCTCAAATGCAACGCCGTAGGGCATTCCAAACGCAATGCTGCCATATGGCTGTTGTGCACAGGATAGATTAAATGAGCATGTTCCGTCATTCAGCAACATAATATCACTATATTCGACATAGGAATAGTACGAAAAATCCTGAGTTTTGATCTCATATACATAGACTAGGATGCTATTGGGGTTCGGCATACCTTCTTTAGTGGTGAGCAGATAATTGCCTAGCAGCGTAATGCTGTCCAGATCGGACGGATTGTCCCAATAAGATGCAATTTCCGACTTCAGCAGATCCTGACCGTGGGACTCCATTTTTTTGCTTGCATCCGCAGGAAGTTCATCCAGGGACATAAGGTAGGATTGCAGCCCCTCTACAGTATAGGTCTTTTCTGTTTCAGTCAGTCGGTATCCTTTATTGGCAAGATTGCTGACGCTGGCATCGCTGACTGTAACCTTAATGGTGTCTCCATTGCGCAAGCCCTCTTTGGGCGCAATACTGAATTGGACTGTTTCGGGCAGATCGGTCAGTGCTGAATTGTCAACGACTGCTAAACCATTGGGAGCTGTGCCGGAATACTGAATTTTGATTTTATCAAAGGGGTTGATTTCTATCGCTTCCTGTAGCCCGGAAACTTTGATATCTACGTCCTCTGTCACGAGCTTGATCTTGTACTCAGATTCCAGTTTCTCAATGTTTGATGTATCCCACTTGAATTTAACAGTTTCCCCGTTTGAAAGCCCAGTGGATTTATCAAAGTCTGCTGATAGGCTGTCGTGCAGCTTTTGAAGTACTGCCTGGTAATCCCACATGGAATACCCATCTTTCAGTCCGAATGCTTCATGGTTGTTTTCTACAAGTTGATCCAGTGATACGTTCCATCCGATGCTGCCGTCACCGTCGTAACCGCCTACTTCTGTAGTCAGATAGTCGTTAACCTTGATCTCAGTGCTTCCACAAGCGGTCAGCAGTAAGCACATGGCTGATGCAACTGCAAATAAAATACGTCTTTTCCCCATAAATGACCTCCATTTTAAGTAATATGATATATTGTAGCACATTTTGATGTGCATGTCAATCTTATTTTTCCATATACATCACCAATATTGTAAAATTGATTCAACATCTGCCTTGCTTTTTTTGCAGAATGCTTTTTGCAGACCATGCAACAGATTGTCAATTTGTGTTTTCGAAAAATCGGCTTCTTTGGCAGCAGCAATCAGGTAGCCCTCTATGGTGTTGTTGTACCAGCCACTATCACAAAGAAAGTCAATCTGTTCATGGGTTAGAGACTGTGCCCAGTTCAATAATTTGTTGAACTCTTGAGAATGCTTTTTTCCGTTTTCAGGCACAGGTCGAACGGGTTCTTGCTCTGCATCATTAGCAGGGGAGTGGGGCGGAGCGTATGCTGGTTCGGTTACATCGGAACCTTCAAAAAAGTTGCTACTTGTGTCAACTTTCGGCGCAGCAGCCTGTTTAATTTCCCTGGGTTTGATTTTGCTTAAATCACCAGCAGCAAGCTCCTCCTGCTGTTCTTCACTCAGTTGTGCAATCACATTTGCGGTTGAAATGGAGATGGCACCGCTTGCAACAGCGTCTTTGATTGGATCAATGGCGTTTCGATCCACATTCTGCATTTTGCCGACCTGTGAAGGGGATACGCCAAGGATTTCAGCAATTTTCTCCCGTACCCGACCAAACTTTTCTCCGGCTTCTTTTTTTCTTTTCAGAATGGTATCCAGATTCTCATAACTTTGCCACAATTCCTGATCGGAGAGCTGCCGTGCAGATACGTTTAAAAGGATCAGATCCAGCATCATAGCATCCTCGTCAGCATAATCCTGGATCAAGCAGGGAAGCAGCCGTGAAATGTTTTCCCCGTGATCCAGCAGATATTGCACAGCTGCTCTCCTGCGGTGTCCGCTGACTATTTCATAGCCGCCACTTTCCAGAGGACGTACTACCAGATTATCCTTTACCCCACCCTGACCCAGGATGGTATAGGCGAATTCTTCAATTCGTTGCATCTCAAAATAGTTTGCTTGGGATTCATGCAGTTGCGCAATATCAATCATGCGGATGTTGTCGGATTGTGTGTTCTGGGCAATGGATGCAAGGTTGCTTAGCATGGTTTTCACTTTGGGATCCTCCTATCTGTTCATGATTTCCGCAGACAGCCCCTCATAGGCATTGACGATCTTCCAGCTGCTCCCGTTTCTCGGCACTTTCTTTTCAAGGAAGTATGCTTCGATCGGCAACCCAGCTTTCTGGCTTTCTCTGACGGTGCGTGAGTAGGGGATTACTGTCTGCATCAGCCGGGTTTGCAGCACACTGCGAAATTCTTGCAGCAGCTCTGCATCGTTTTGCTTTTGATACATGGTTACAAAAATACCGCCGAGTCGTGCATTTTGGTTTGCAATCTCGACGGTTACTCTTTCCAAGCCCTGAATCTCAAACTCACCCAACATAGTTGGCACATAGACCATGCCGCAGTGGCAGATAATCTGGTTGACTTCATCCGTCATAGCTGGAGGTAAGTCAAACAAGATATAGTCATACGCAGCAGTATCTCTGTCTGTGATATCAATATATCGTGCCCAGGTGGTGTGATTGATGTTCTCATATTCAGTCGGCAGAATGCTGTCCACATTTTGCGCCGTCATGAAAAACGAGAAGCAATTTTCCTGGGTATCGCAGTCCACTACCAATACCTTTTTGCCGGTTTTCTGCATACTGTACGCCAGATTGATGATAGATGTGGTTTTTGCCACACCGCCTTTGTTGTTATATAAGGCAATCTTCTTTGTCATGTTCTTGTCTCCTTTATTCGTTCAGAACTTCCAGCGTGAAGGCTTTTCCTTGGCTACCGGTCTGGTAGCTCCGGATCCGGATCGGGATACCGTTTCCGACATGCTCCCGATAGATCATCGAGATAATGCCAAGAGCTTCATAGACTCTCTCGGAAGTCGTTGACAATGCCTTCAGCTGGTTGGAAGCATTCCGACAGAACAGCGTGCAGATTTTGCCGTCCTTGCCGTCTTGAAATCTGTATTTCTTGGCATGATAGCCGTAAAGCCGGAAAGTCTGATCAACGGCATCATTCAGACGTTCCGGCTTAATATTGCCGATTGCCACATTCGCCATGTAGGCGGCATCAGCAGTCGGACTGTTTTTCGGGAAAAATGCTGCGATCTTTTCGGCGAGAGCATCATCCTCGGCTGAAAAGAAAAAATCATCAGCGTTCATCAGGCTTTCCATGCAAACCTCCTATCTTCTTGTGTCAATAGAGAATATCAATTGTCAGAACTTTTTCCTGGTAATCGCACAGGATTTCTTCTGCAATCTGCATGACCTTTTCATCCAGAATGGCAGCAATTTCATCACCACGCATGCGCATTTCATGCCAGAACTCCTCTGCCGGTCCTTCATAGGTGAAACGCTCATTCGGTTCAGCGTCCGGATCGGCTTTCACATCTTCTATGGTTGTGACATAGAATTTCAGCAGCCAACCGCTGGGAGCACATACATCACAAACAAAGTCTGCAATGGATCTGTCATCTTTTTCATCTCGAATCATTAAAATCCCTCCTGTTATACCTTGATTTTCTGTTCATTCAAAAAGGACTGCATCCTTTTTGCGCTTTCCAGTTTCATATCTGTCAGGGCAAAAGCGTAGGTGTCCAGCGTAAACGCAACGGAGTGGTGTCCCATAGCTGCGGACAATATTTTCAGATCAACACCGGCTTTGATGCTTATGACAGCATATGTATGCCGTAAATCGTGAAAACGAAATTCTGGCATGCCGATTTGCTTCATGATTTTTTCAAAAGGACGTCGAACCATGGAGTAGGTTAAGTACGGACTATCCCCTAATCCGCAAAAAACGAAACTGTTGTTGGGCTCATCGTCATGTAGGCGTTTCATCATTTTTATAACTGCTTTCGCAGGATAAATTATACGTGGCTTATCATTCTTAACAGTAGCAAAAGTATACGCTCTTTTGAACTTATCGTAGGACAACTGTCGATATATACGGATGCTGCCTTCGTCAAAGTTAAAGCAATCCCATGTTAACCCAATCAGCTCGCTTATGCGCATTCCTGTAAACAGTGCCAGCTTGTAAATGGCTTCAAGTGGATGCTCAGCAATCGCAGACAAAAAAGCGATGACCTGTTCGTTGTTCATTGGTATCAGCTCAGGCTTCATTAACTTCGGGAGTGCATTGTGCTTTGCAGGGTTTTCATCAATTATTTTCAATTCATATGCGGTCTGCAAACACTTGTGCAGTACACCGTGAATGTTTCGGATTGTTTTGGGACTTAATGGTTTGGGTAACTCTATACCTTCTACCAAGCTTAGAATGAAAAGCTGGACATCTTCTGATGAAATGTCTGATAATTTCATGGAGGTGAATACACGGTTAATGTGATTGGCAAAAGCACTTTGGTAGGAGTAGCGAGTAGCAGCTTTCAAGTCCGGCGTTAAGTACTGTAACCAGTATGCTGAAAACTCCGATAAGGTCATATCTCTGGGAATGCCACTTGCGGACAAGGGGATCTTGCTGCGCATGACCGCAAGAACATTCGATTGATTGTTTGTATTGTATGACATTGCAAGTTCCCTCCAACAATTTAGTTGGATTCATTATAACACAATGTTCCGAAAAAGGCAACAAAAAGGAATATATCCTTCTGCGAGAACTGATGCTTTGAAAACACTTGACATGTAGGTGTTTAAATGCTATAATGCGTAGGTAATTCGCAGAGGGTTCAAATCCCTCTTTCTCCGCCATAAGTCCACCGTATTTTTGATAGAATTACGGTGGACTTTTTCTATGCCCGAAAACCGCTTGAAATAAGGCTTTTCGGCTATTCCGCACATAAGCGAACCCCGCTGCAGAGCAATTCTGCGGCGGGGTTTTGTGCTTTATATGGGTTTTGTGGCTTTTTTGTTGTTGTAATCGTTAAACGGCTGGGGTAATCGTTGAATTACTGGAGTATTCGTTAAACTACCGAGGTAATCGTTAAACAGCCGAGTTCTGATAATACTCCTTATGAGAAAATCGGCGATGAAGTGCGGTCGCTGGCGGATGAGGTGCCGTTCGACATCCCCGATTCATGGGAATGGGTGCGATTGGGAGAACTGTTTCAGCACAACACCGGTAAAGCCCTAAATGCCGCAAATCGTACAGGTCAGCTGAAACAATACATCACAACATCCAATCTGTACTGGGATCGCTTTGAACTCGATAATTTGAAGGAAATGTATTTTTCTGAGAGCGAGATCGAAAAGTGTACTGTTATCAAGGGGGACCTCTTAGTATGTGAGGGGGGCGACATAGGTCGAGCTTCAATCTGGTCTTATGATTATCCGATGTGCATCCAGAACCACATTCACAGACTTAGAGCGTATGTGCCGCTTTGTACTCGTTTCTTTTATTATCTGTTTGACCTATACAAACACATTGGCTGGATAGGCGGAAAAGGAATAGGAATTCAAGGCTTGTCCTCAAATGCCATTCACTCACTTTTGTTTCCACTTCCTCCTCTGGCAGAGCAACATAGAATTGTAGAAACCATCGATAAACTACAGCCGTATACCGACGCTTACGCCGATGTTGAATCAACTCTGGACACCCTAAACACCACCTTTCCAGAGCGGCTCAAGAAGTCCATCCTGCAAGAGGCGGTCCAGGGGAAGCTGGTACCCCAAGACTCGTCTGACGAGCCTGCAGAGGCTCTGCTGGAGCGTATCCGGGCGGAGAAGCGGCGGCTCATCAAGGAGGGCAAAATCAAAAAGGACAAGCACGAATCCGTCATTTTCAGACGGGATAATTCTCATTATGAAAAGCGTGGCTCAGAAGAGGTTTGCATCGACGATGAGATACCATTTGAAGTGCCGCCCTCTTGGGCTTTAATAAGGTTGGACGACATAGGCATCTATAGAAAGGGACCCTTCGGCAGCAGCTTAACCAAGAGTATGTTCGTACCAAAGGGTGCTGATACAGTAAAAGTGTATGAGCAAAAGAACGCTATTCAGAAGGACCACACTCTCGGAACATATTATATTACCCGCCAATATTACGAATCAAAAATGAGAAGTTTCACAGTCGAGCCGGGTGATATTCTTGTTAGCTGTGCAGGAACCATCGGGGAAACTTATGTCCTACCAGAGCAGATTGAGCTTGGCATTATAAATCAGGCTCTTATGCGAATGACAATTTTTGCGCCGATAGACTTGGATTACTTTCTCCTGTATTTCGACTATGTCCTAAAACAGACGGCAAAAGAGAGCAGTAAGGGTTCCGCCATAAAGAACATACCGTCATTCGAAATATTCAAGAAACTGATTCTGCCGCTCCCGCCATTAGAGGAGCAAAAACGCATAGTCGAGAAAGTGCGTGAACTCGAAAGTCTCTGCAATTCGCTATGTTCATAAACTCATTATTCTCATTATGAGAAGTTGGACGGTATGGAGCGCTGTATCGACGATGAACTACCCTTTGAGATCCCGGAATCGTGGGCGTGGGTGCGCTGGGGGGCAATCGCAGAATCTATTCAATACGGGTATAATGTACCGGCCAAACAGGAAGGACGCATCAGAATGGTTCGCATAAGCGATATCCATGAAAATACTGTAGCATGGAGTTCTGTCCCATTTTGTGATATTGATGATTCTGACATTCCTACATATCTGCTTCAGGCAAACGACATTCTATTTGCACGAACTGGTGGAACTGTAGGAAAATCATTCCTTGTTAGTGAAGTGCCATGTGAATCCATCTATGCTGGATATCTGATCCGTACTCGCTATAGTTCGCTCCTTTGCCCGCAATACTTGAAGTATTTCATGGAATCGCCGCTATATTGGCAACAGTTAAAAAGCGGGACAACCGCTACTGCACAGCCGAACTGCAATGGACAGACACTAGCAAAGATGCTGCTTCCACTTCCTCCGGCGAATGAGCAATTACGGATTGTTGATAACCTTACACGCACATTTGCCATAATAGAGAGAATGTAACAACCAGGCATACGCCATAGCCGTGCGTATGCCTGGTTTCCTTTTACCAATCTATGACCTCATCAACGATAGCCCGTTGCTCGGTCGAAGTTTTGCGGAGATAAATGCGGGTGGTTTCGATGCTTTCGTGGCCCATAAGATCAGCGAGGAATGCGATGTCATTGCAACGCTCCAAGAAGCTCTTTGCAAAGCGGTGACGGAAGGAGTGCGGATATACCACCACCGGATCGATGCCATACCGTACTGCCAGCTTTTTTAACTGCCCGGAGATTCCTCTTGTGGTGATCCGATCTCCATATTTGTTCAAAAAAATGAAGCCGCTTTCTTGGTGCTTATCGTTCAGCCAAGAAAGGGCTTCATTCTGCAGAGCTTTGGGTATGTATATTCGCCGGAGTTTTCCACCCTTCGAATACAGATCCAAATGCCCCAGCTTGATGTGTTCCACCTTGATCTGTATGAGCTCGCTGACCCGTGCGCCGGTTGCAGCCAGAAAGCGTATTACAAAATACCAAAACATCTCGTCATCTCGTTTGAGACAGGTTTTGAAATACTCGTAGTCGGCCTCGCTGATGACATTTTCCAGAAAGGCTTTCTGCTGCACTCGTACAAACGGCATTTTCCAGCTCTCTTTGCCGATACTCTCCAGGTAGCAGTTGATTGCCCTCAGACGCAGATTGACAGTCTTGGGCTTGTAATTTTCAATCAACCACACCTTGTATGCCCGCAGGTTCTTTTTTGTGATACCGTCGTACTGTGAGCTGTATTGCCGAAGGGCAAAAAGGTACGAGGATATCGTGTTTTCTGAGAGGTTTGTGCCTCTCAAGTGTCTTTCAAATTCTTCTATCATAGTGAAAGACCTCCTTTCACTATGATATTATACCGTGTTCCTTTTACAGCCCTTTGACCAGCGGGAGCAGTTCCTCGATTCGCTGGACAATGCGGTGCTGCTCGGCGAGCGGAGGAAGCGGAAATAGCGCATTTGCCACTTTATCGCTGTTCAAGTTTTTTACCACAGCACCACTAACGCTATCGCAGAACTGGTAGTATGCAAACGGCGATGAAAGAATGTAGTAAATGAAATCCACAGAGTAGCAATCAAATCTATTTGACAAAACGAGCCAACCGTCGTGGATACAGCCATCAGTTTTGAGAATATAGGGACGTCCGAAGCTCATTGAATTTGTGAGTAAAAAGTCGCCACTATGGACCATACGACTTTTTGTAACCCCTTCCGGGCGGATTTTTTCCTTCGTTTTGTAAATGTACTTTCCGCCTTTATCCGTATCGCCGATTTTGATCCAGTTTATCCCGTCTGGCTCGGTTGTAAGATATTGCTGAATTGGCCGGGGCGAACCTCCTCGTGCAATTTCCAAAACAGTTCCAAGGCGCACCCATACCCACGAATCAGGTATCTCAAACGGCAGTTCATCATCGATACACCGCTCCACACCGTCCAACTTCTCATAATGAGAATTATCCCTTCTGAAAATGACGGATTCGTGCTTATCCTTTTTGATTTTTCCTTCCTTGATGAGCTGCTGTTTTTTCGCTCGGATACGCTCCAAAAGAGCCTCTGCAGGCTCGTCAGTCGGGTCTTGCGGTACCAGCTTGCCCTGGACTGCCTCTTGCAGTATCGACTTCTTGAGGGCTTCAGGGAAGCCCGTATTCAATGAAAGCAGCTTTGTATCGGCAGCAGCGTATTGTTCCAGACACGGTGATAGTTCTGAAACCTTATGAACGATTCGCTTCTGTTCACTGACTGGAGGAACCGGGAAGAGTGACTGCAAAACATCCTCTCTGGCAATACCTGGAATCATGCTCTTTGCCGCCGCTTTCAGATCCTCAACAAGCGTTTCCAGCACAAGCTGAATGTATGGCACATACAACTCACTGATTGGCCGAATGGCCATGATCTGTCTGGCAATATGTACTTGTGGTTCTTGGAGGACAGCCATCGTGCCTACTGTGCCTTTGCAGGTAAGCAAAACGTCTCCACAATATGCAAAGGCCCGACCATATTCCGTCCAACGATTAATTAACACATTTCCGTTTTCGATATTTGAGGCCCCGGTAATGTAAGGAATGCCTTTTCCGCAATCATTGTATTTATCCGGTGTCAAATCTTGCCCAGATTCAAGCTCAATGACTGTGCCCAGTCTTACCCACTCCCACGAGTCGGGGATGTCAAACGGTACTTTATCCGTCAACGACCGCACTTCATCGCCAATTTTCTCATAAGGAGTATTAT
>OGQY01000329.1_pt1 | contig 39155 bp, 46 predicted proteins | sample 1553361 | NCBI WGS metagenome assembly OGQY01 (sample SAMEA2579963, study PRJEB22360) | human gut metagenome | reverse complement strand
GAGGCGTTTCGTCGTGTGAAACAGAATGCGAAGACGAACAATAAGGCCTCCCAAACCGGGGGGCCTTTTTTATTGATAACAAAAAAGGCAACACTATGACATCGGAAAACCCGTTACTGGCGCTGCGTGAGAAAATCAGCTCGCTGGATGAAAAATTACTGGCGCTACTGGCAGAGCGGCGCGAACTTGCTGTCGAGGTGGGAAAAGCCAAACTGCTCTCTCATCGCCCGGTACGTGATATCGATCGTGAACGCGATTTACTGGAAAAACTGATTACACTCGGTAAAACGCACCATCTGGATGCGCACTACATTACCCGTCTGTTCCAGCTTATCATTGAAGATTCCGTATTGACCCAGCAGGCACTGCTCCAGCAGCATCTCAATAAAATTAATCCGCACTCTGCCCGCATTGCTTTTCTTGGCCCGAAAGGTTCCTACTCACACCTTGCCGCCCGTCAGTATGCTGCCCGTCACTTCGAGCAATTTATTGAAAGTGGTTGTGCCAAATTTGCTGATATTTTTAATCAGGTGGAAACAGGTCAGGCCGACTATGCCGTCGTACCGATTGAAAATACCAGCTCCGGTGCCATTAACGATGTCTACGATCTGCTGCAACATACCAGCTTATCGATTGTTGGCGAGATGACGCTGACCATTGACCACTGCCTGCTGGTTTCTGGTACTACAGATTTATCCACCATCAACACGGTCTACAGCCATCCGCAGCCATTCCAGCAATGCAGTAAATTCCTTAATCGCTATCCGCACTGGAAGATTGAATATACCGAAAGTACGTCCGCGGCGATGGAAAAGGTTGCACAGGCAAAATCACCGCATGTTGCTGCATTGGGGAGCGAGGCAGGCGGCACTTTGTACGGCTTACAGGTGTTGGAGCGCATTGAGGCAAATCAGCGACAAAACTTCACCCGATTTGTCGTGCTGGCGCGTAAAGCCATTAACGTTTCAGACCAGGTTCCGGCAAAAACCACGCTGTTAATGGCCACCGGACAACAAGCCGGTGCACTGGTTGAAGCACTGCTGGTGCTGCGCAATCATAATCTGATCATGACCCGTCTGGAATCACGTCCGATTCACGGTAATCCGTGGGAAGAGATGTTTTATCTGGATATTCAGGCCAACCTTGAATCAGCAGAAATGCAAAAAGCATTGAAAGAGTTAGGTGAAATCACCCGTTCGATGAAGGTGTTGGGCTGTTACCCAAGCGAGAATGTGGTGCCTGTCGATCCTGCATGATGAAGCCGTGCCGGATGTGATACGTATCACCCGGCACAAAATTATTACTGCCGGTTGTCGTTTGCCTGACGCAATAACACACGGCTTTCACTCTGGAAGCGTTGCGCGTAATCACCGAACCAGTGCTCAACCTTGCGGAAACTGTCAATAAACGCCTGCTTATCGCCCTGCTCCAGCAACTCAATCGCCTCGCCAAAACGTTTATAGTAACGTTTGATCAGCGCCAGATTACGTTCTGACGACATGATGATGTCGGCATAAAGCTGCGGATCCTGGGCAAACAGTCGCCCGACCATCGCCAGTTCAAGGCGATAAATGGGCGAAGAGAGCGCCAGAAGTTGCTCAAGCTGAACATTTTCTTCTGCCAGATGCAGGCCATAAGCAAAAGTAGCAAAGTGGCGCAACGCCTGGATAAACGCCATATTCTGATCGTGCTCCACGGCGCTAATGCGATGTAACCGTGCGCCCCAGACCTGAATTTGCTCCAGAAACCATTGATACGCTTCCGGCTGGCGGCCATCACACCAGACAACGACCTGTTTCGCCAGGCTACCGCTGTCCGGGCCGAACATCGGGTGTAGCCCCAGCACCGGACCATCATGCGCCGCCAGCATGGCCTGCAACGGTCCATTTTTCACCGATGCCAGATCAACCAGAATACAGTCTTGCGGTAAACGCGGCAATTTTCCTATGACCTGCTCAGTAACATGAATCGGCACACTAACAATCACCATTCCGGCATCGGCAACAATCTCAGCCGCACGTTCCCAATCATGTTGTTCAAGGATCCGCACCTGATAACCCGAGAGTGTCAGCATCTTCTCGAACAATCGCCCCATCTGACCGCCACCGCCGACGATAACCACCGGGCGCAACGTAGGACAAAGCGTTTTAAAGCCTTTGTCGTTCTCGCTGGAGTAAGATTCACGCATCACCCGACGCAGGATGTCTTCAATGAGATCCGGCGGCACTCCGAGAGCTTCAGCCTCGGCGCGCCGCGAGGCCAGCATGGATGCCTCACGCTCCGGAACATAAATAGGCAACCCAAAACGGCTCTTCACCTCTCCGACTTCGGCAACCAGTTCCAGACGCTTCGCTAATAAATTCAGCAGCTCTTTATCGACTTCATCAATTTGATCGCGTAATGCGGTCAACTCAGCAACCATAATAAACCTCTTAAGCCACGCGTGCCGTCAACTGTCCGTTGAGATCATGATGAATCTCACGCAGCAAGGCATCTGTCATTTCCCAGCTAATGCAGGCATCGGTAACGGATACACCGTATTTCATTGCGCTGCGCGGTTGCTCGGAAGACTGATTGCCTTCGTGGATATTACTTTCGATCATCAGACCAATAATTGAGCGATTGCCATCTTTGATTTGGGCAACCACGGACTCTGCTACCGCAGGTTGGCGGCGATAATCTTTATTGGAATTACCGTGGCTGCAATCTACCATTAGTGAGGGACGCAGTCCCGCCTGTTCCATCTCTTTTTCACATTGCGCAATATCCGCAGGGCTATAATTCGGTGCTTTGCCGCCGCGCAGGATCACATGTCCGTCCGGATTACCTTGCGTTTGTAGCAACGCAACCTGCCCTGCCTGGTTAATACCGACAAAACGGTGTGGCTGGGCGGCAGCTCGCATGGCGTTAATTGCCGTTGCCAGACTACCATCGGTGCCGTTTTTAAAACCAACCGGCATAGACAGGCCAGATGCCATTTCACGGTGTGTTTGCGATTCTGTGGTGCGAGCACCAATTGCAGACCAGCTAAACAGATCACCAAGATATTGCGGGCTGTTTGGATCTAACGCCTCCGTCGCCAACGGCAGCCCCATGTTCACCAGTTCAAGCAGCAACTTACGCGCAATTTGCAGCCCGGCTTCTACGTCAAAAGAGCCATCCATATGCGGATCGTTAATTAACCCTTTCCAGCCGACAGTAGTACGGGGTTTTTCAAAATAGACGCGCATCACCAGATAGAGGTTATCGCTGACCTCTTCGGCAAGAGCTTTAAATCGACGAGCATATTCCAGAGCCGTTTCAGGATCATGAATGGAACAAGGACCACACACTACCAGCAGACGAGGATCGCGCCCGGCGATAATATCTGAAATGGTTTTACGCGAATCGGCAATCTTGGCTTCTTGTTGCAGGCTTAATGGAAAAGCGGCCTTCAATTGTTCCGGGGTCATCAGAACCTGTTCATCGGTAATGTGTACGTTATTCAGCGCGTCTTTTTGCATGATGGTGATCCTGTTTATGCTCGTTTGCGATAGTTGATCCTCAGCGAGGATGACGTAACGATAACATAACAAGTAAAGATTTCAATCCAAATTTCGTAAATAATAGTTTACACATGCAGTTTTAATGCTTCTTAGACAATTAATTTCGTAAAAACAAATTTACACCACTATCAAAAACAATCCGCTATGCTTTGAAAAAGGAGAAAAAATGATGAAAAAATTTATCGGTCCCCTGTTGGCCTTAGTGATTAGCGGTTGCCAGATTGATCCTTATACTCACGCGCCAACCTTGACCAGTACCGACTGGTATGACGTTGGTATGGAAGATGCTATATCAGGCGTTGCCATAAAAGACGACGATACATTTAACGATTCACCAACAGATCGGGTGGTATACCTTAAAGGATATGCCGAAGGACAAAAGAAAACCTGCCAGCCTGATTTTACTTACGCCAGAGGGCTATCTGGTAAAAGCTTTCCCGCCAGTTGTGACACGGTGGAAAATGCCAGTCAACTGCATGAAGTATGGCAAAAAGGAGCCGATGAAAATGCCAGCACGATACGATTGAATTAATTTAAACCTCATCAATAAATTAATCATAAGATTTAACTTATTTGAATTTTAATTCTCGTTTTGATGACGAGTGCATAAAATAATGATATTTTAATGAGCATCCTAAAGAAAATTTTCGATGCGTTTCGAGCAACGGTGGTGAGGATCCCTGAATGCGCTTTTCTCACCGACCGATCTTACTACTGCTCTTTCTCCTGGCAGGATCGCCATTACTCGCTCAGGGTGCTTCTGACGTTACAAAAAATGTACGTTTGATGGTTTCCGGTATCGTCAGCTACACTCGCTGGCCTGCATTGACTGGCCCACCAAGGCTATGTATTTTTTCATCTTCACGTTTTAGCGCAGCCCTACAAGAGAACAACGCAACTTCTTTGCCTTATCTCCCCATCATCATTAACTCTAAACAAGAGGCACTGATTTCAAGCTGCGATGGCTTTTATTTTGGCAACGAGTCACCGACATTCCAGATAGAATTAATCGATGAATATCCGTCTAAGGCGTTATTATTAATAGCCGAACAAAATACCGAGTGCATTATTGGCAGCGCCTTTTGCCTGATCATCAACAATAATAATGTCAGATTTGCCGTAAACCTGGATGCCTTATCGCGTAGTGGTGTAAAGGTCAACCCGGATGTCTTAATGCTCGCACGGAAGAAAAATGATGGGTAACGATAATTCTCTTAATAAGCGCCCCACGTTTAAAAGAGCATTACGCAATATCAGCATGACCAGCGTATTTATCACTATGACGCTGATCTGGCTGCTGCTTTCCGTGACATCGGTGCTGACCCTGAAACAATACGCGCAAAAAAACCTGGCACTCACCGCAGCGACAATGACTTACAGTCTGGAAGCTGCTGTCGTTTTTGCCGATGGTCCGGCAGCCACAGAAACGTTAGCCGCGCTGGGTCAGCAGGGCCAATTTTCAACCGCAGAAGTGCGAGATAACCAGCAAAACATTCTGGCATCCTGGCATTACACCAGTAAGGCTCCGGGCGAGACATTCAGTAATTTCATTAGCCACTGGCTCTTCCCCGCTCCCGTCATTCAGCCGATTCGCCATAATGGCAAAATCATTGGAGAAGTACAGTTAACCGCTCGCGACAACTCAATCAGTCATTTTATCTGGTTATCGCTGGCTGTTCTGACGGGTTGCATTCTGCTGGCATCAGGCATTGCAATCACCCTTACCCGCCATTTGCATAACGGACTGGTGGAAGCGCTAAAAAACATCACTGACGTCGTTCATGATGTGCGCTCCAACCGCAATTTTTCCCGCCGTGTTTCGGAAGAACGAATCGCAGAATTTCACCGCTTTGCTCTCGACTTCAATAGCTTGCTGGATGAAATGGAAGAGTGGCAGCTCCGTTTGCAGGCAAAAAATGCCCAGCTTCTACGTACCGCGCTACATGACCCATTAACCGGGCTGGCGAACCGCGCTGCATTCCGCAACTGCATCAATACGTTAATGAGTGATTCTGCTGCACGAGAAACCTCAGCTTTACTTTTTCTTGATGGCGATAATTTCAAATATATCAATGACACATGGGGGCACGCGACGGGCGATCAGGTCTTGATCGAGATAGCCATACGGTTAATGGAATTTAGCGGAAAACGACATCAGTCATACCGCATAGGAGGCGACGAGTTCGCCATAGTTCTGTCTGGCGTACTGTCAGAATATGAAGTGCAGCGCATCTGTGCAGATCTCACACAAACCTTTCATCGCCCATTCAATCTCCATAACGGTCATCAGACCAGCATGACCTTAAGTATTGGATACGCCCTGACTCGTGAACACGATTCTGCCGAAAAATTACAAGAGCTGGCCGATCGTAATATGTATCAGGCCAAGCACCAGCGCGCCGAAACGCGGGTGAAATAACAAGGAAATATCTACATGATAAAGCAACTGGTAGCACCTCTGGTTTTCTCTTCTCTGATACTGGCAGGTTGCCAGGCTCCACAAGGCAAGTTTACCCCAGAGCAAGTCGCTGCTATGCAGTCTTATGGTTTTACTGAATCCGCCGGTGACTGGTCACTTGGCTTATCAGACACGATTCTGTTTGCTAAAAATGACTACAAACTACTTCCGGAAAGTCAGCAACAGATCCAAACCATGGCGGCGAAACTGGCTTCTACCGGGCTAACACATGCCCGTATGGATGGTCATACCGATAACTACGGTGAAGATAGCTACAATGAAGCCTTATCACTGAAGAGAGCGAATGTCGTCGCAGATGCCTGGGCTGAAGGTGGGCAAATTCCTCGCAGCAATCTATCTACTCAAGGCTTAGGGAAAAAATACCCCATCGCCAGCAACCAGACATCTCAGGGTCGGGCCGAGAACCGCCGCGTCGCTGTGGTGATAAGTGCGCCTTAAACTCAATTTCAGTAGATAAAAAAAGGGCCAGCCAATTGGCCAGCCCTTCTTAACAGGATGTCGCTTAAGCGAAATCTTAGTTAAGACGCTTTTACATGATACCACTGATAAACATGCATTTTTCATTATAAACAGTTAGTTATATGTATCACTAGTGTAGTCAAGTGCAGCCATAAACATGCTGTGTGGGCAGATTGTGGACACTACTTATTTCCCTGTCCAATCTTACCCGCAACTGCCTCGGTAAGCTTTACTAAGGTTTCAAGTTCATTTTTGTCTAATTTTCTTGCTTCAATAATTTCAGTAGTCTGCCCTGATTCTAGTTTTCCAACTCTTGAGCTAAAATTAATTTTATCCAGAAGGTCTATCATATCGATATCTTTCTGGCTAGCCATTACAAGCTTTATAATGGCATAGCTTTCCTCACGTGAACGTTTTATTGCCTCGTAATAGCGAAACTCATCCATCGTAACCCGATATTGCTTCAAAAAGAAAAATGCGATTAACTCCAAGAAAATCAACACGCCAAAATTAGGGAGAAGATACATTACCTTGGTTACCGCATCATCCTTAGCATCAATTACATGTGATTGAGAATAGAAGAAACCTAATCCAACTATTGCAAAACAAACACCGACTAATAAATAAAGACTACCGCGAGAATATATGTTTTTCGCAAGACCTTCAGAGCTATTAATCAAACCTTTAAGATAAAAATCCAGAGATTCATCTTCATCAGCAGCAGCCCTTTCCTCTTGAGCCTTCTTGAGTAGTTTTATCTCATTTATAATATCGACAATATTAAACATCGATGATTTGTCGACTGAATCACTCCCTGTAATTCTCATAAACATTCTTTGGATTGGAGACACACCATAGATAATGGTGTAAACGATTACAAATGACACTGCGAATATTGACCTGATAAAGCTCGGCAAATGTGTAAGATCTGCTCTCGCACTGGGAAATAAATAATAAAAGGTTGAGTCTAATATCCCTGTAGCAAAAATTACATTTGCAACTAGAAAGACTGCACCTATCTCAACTAAATTATAAAAACCACGAGTGCGTACCCTAATGACTTTGGCCTCGGTCATTCTTGGAGGTGTTTCGATGGTTGGCTCACTCATCATATAATCCTGTTAAATTAGAAATAGGGTTAAGAGTTACAGCTTCTTCTAAATGATCTGGTGCAAAATGAGCGTATCTCATGGTTTCCCTAATGTTAGAATGGCCCAAGATTCGTTGCAGTACTAAAATGTTCCCACCATTCATCATAAAGTGACTCGCAAATGTATGACGTAACACATGCGTTTTTTGCCCTTCAGCTAACTCTATATCGGTCAGAGCGAGCATTTTCTTGAACTCCTGATAGCAGGGGTGGAACATTTTTCCCTGTAAAGGAGCCAACTCGTCATATAGCCACCGAGGGATCGGTACTGTACGATTCTTCTTTCCCTTCGTTTTAGTGAAAGTCAACTTGTGGGGTGAAAGCTGTGAACGAGTAAGACGCTCGGCCTCGCTCCATCGAGCACCAGTCGCTAAGCACACTTTGACGATACGGGTTAAATAAATTTTCCCGTATGACTCACAAGCATTGAGCACTTCGCGAATTTGAGGCTGGGTAAGCCAAGACATTTCTTTTTCGGCTTCTTTGAAAACTCGCACACCTTCGAGAGGATTTGGCAGACTCCACTCACCCAAGCGCTTCAGCTCATTGAAAACAGCTTCGAGGTACTGTTGTTCCCGGTTCACAGTCACAGGTTTCGCAATCCACTTTTCAGAATTTGCGTGATAGCCATTGTCGATTTCACCCTTGAGACGTTTATCCCGATAATGGGCGAAATCTTTGGCGGTAAGCTGGGTAGCGATTGGGTCGCCAAGACCCCGGCAAACAATGTGCAGTTTGGCCAATCGCGATTTGCTGGCAGCGAGCGACTGGCCATGGAGGTTATGCCACAGCTCAATCAGTTCACTCAAACGTCGACGGTCTTCCTTCTCACCCATCCACGGCTTATTTTGTGCCTCTTCTCGGTAATACTGTTCGAAGGCAACGGCTTCACCTTTGGTTGAAAACTTCTTACGCACGCGGCGACTTTCAGCCCCGTCGACGCGGAAATCACAAAGCCATTCACCCGATGTCAGTTTTTTAACACTCATATCGTTAGCTAGATTTCGTCAGGCTTACCAGCACCATGCCAATACACTTAACCTCAGAAACTGAGCATTGAAAATCGGCATCAGCGTTGCTGACTTTTATTCTGTTCCCCGGGATCCTTGCAACGTCATAGACATCATGATCCCCGTCGATACTGAGCATCCATCGCCCATTTGCTATATCAGTCATATCAAAATCAACTATCCAAGACTGCTGGCCTTTTACTATGTAATTGGGGTGCGTCGCCTCAGTAGAAAAGAGGTTAGCATCAACAATCCAATGACCGTTTTCCTGCAGCTTACCTGCAACAATATCCAATCGGTCTAATGTTTTCATTTCGCCATTAGTATGGTCTGCATCAAACTTGTTCCCCTTCCCTGTTGCCAACCAACGTAAAGACACCCCAGTGTCCAAAGCGCATGCAACAACAACATCCCCGGGGAAAAAATTACGCCGAACCCAAGTGCTGATTGTTCCCGATGACAGCTCATGCAAGTCACCGAGTTGTTTTTGCATGGTGAAGCCATACGCATCAAGGATGCGCTGCAGCACTGCTTTTCCACCCTCTAACTCATCCAATCTCATCTTAAAAATCCGAGTTATCGCGAAAATCCAAATTGACATCTCGCTTTTTCGAGATAATATTCTCGCTTGAATTTAAAAATGCACGCCAATGCACCAAACCAACTAGTAACCGGAGATGATTACTTATGACTCCACAAATTGCAATCCCGTCCGGCGCGAATCTCATGACTTATGACGAATTTGCTGAATGCTACGGCTACAGCATTCGCACTGTAAAACAGATGGTTGCTGATGGAGATCTCCTCCTGATGCCCCGTAAAAAAGACGGTGGTGCTGCGCGTATCAATATGGTTGCCTTCCGTGCTCGACTCTTGGCTCAGGGCCTTAATTGCCGCTATGTGGCAGCCTAAGAAACTCGATTATTTAAGATAGCGAGGGAAAATACATGTTTGATTTTCAAATTTCCAAACATCCCCACTATGACGAAGCGTGCCGGGCTTTCGCGCAGCGTCACAATATGGCGAAGCTGGCCGAGCATGCGGGTATGAATGTTCAGACGTTACGTAACAAACTTAACCCGGAACAGCCTCACCAGTTCACACCGCCTGAGTTATGGCTGCTGACTGATCTGACCGAAGACTCAACCCTCGTTGATGGCTTTCTGGCGCAGATCCATTGTCTACCTTGTGTGCCGGTTAATGAGTTGGCTAAAGATAAATTGCAGTCCTATGTCATGCGCGCAATGAGCGAACTCGGCGAACTGGCGAACGGTGCTGCATCTGATGAACGCCTGACCTCTGCTCGTAAACACAACATGGTTGAAAGCGTTAACGCCGGTATTCGCATGCTGTCATTGTCGGCGCTGGCGTTACAGGCTCGCCTCCAGGCTAACCCGGCAATGTCGAGCGTCGTCGACACCATGACCGGCATTGGCGCAACATTCGGTTTGGTATGAGGTACCTGTGCTGAAAAATGAACCTTCATTCGCTTCTCTGCTCGTTAAGCAAAGTCCCGGCATGCATTACGGTCACGGCTGGATTGCGGGGAAAGATGGCAGGCGCTGGCATCCGTGCTGCTCACAGTCCGAATTATTAAAAGGGCTGGAAACAAAGCCGCCGAAGTCGTCAGGCTTTTTAATTGTTCGTATTGTCCACTTTATTATTAAAGGGATTAAACATGTCACGCGATGAATTAAGAATTGTTTTAGGAGCCATGATTCCGAATATGGAAGACGGTTTTGAAATTAAAACTCGCGACGGTGCAATACTTCGGGTTGACCCTGAGTGGGAATGCTGCAAAGAGTTTAAGGATGGCCTGAAAGCTGAAATTATCAGCCAGTTGAAAAGTAAACCTGCCGTTGTATTTGGCTATAGCTAATTAATCACAATTAATTATCTGGCGTAAACCCGCCGGGCATTTTATTGCCCGAAATCAGGAGAGTTAGTTATGCGCAATACCGAACCCCGTAGTTTTAATACTGATAGTGACGCGCTGGCCGTGCTGCTGACAGATGCCAAAAAAGAAGAACGCAAAGACCGTGCACTCGCCGTTTCAATCCGTCTTGAGGCGCTGGCTATCCATATAACCAAAGAAGGCATGAACGGCAAAGAAGCCGCTGAACTGCTGCGCCGTGAAGCCACCCGCTTTGAAAACGAATCTCAGGAGTTGCACTAATGGCCGATGTTATGGATGGAGTACAGGAGCGCGAACAAGCCGAGCGCGAGCGCCATATCAACAACGCGCGCAGCCGTATTACTGTGCCTTCTCGTTTCCTCTGTGAAGTATGTGACGTACCAATTCCGGAAGCCCGACGAATCGCGCTTCCGGGTGTGGGCTTGTGCGTGACCTGCCAGCAAATCGCCGAGCTTAAATCAAAGCATTATCGGGGGATATGAATTGGCTGTTCAATTCGCGTTTCCGTGGAATGCTCCACGGTCGGCAATAGCCAGTCCATATCTTACCTACGACCAACAGTATCGCCGCGACCGTATGCTCGCGGCTTTGCTGCATGCTAGAAAGGTGCTTTCCCTCCAGCCCGAGTGTGTACGTTTTGACGTTTATCGCACTGCTGCGGTGCTGGAGCAAAATCAGGGCAGTCAACGAGCCAATGCTTTTTTAATAAGCTTCTGCAAAAAGGCATTGCCGCGTTTTGAACTGGTCGCAAAAAAATACGAGTGTACCGGTATTAACAGCAACGTATCAGCCGCTGTTTTCGGTTGTCATTTCGATACTCAGCTTATGCAATATCTGGCGTCTCGCATGGTCAACATAGTCGCCAGATACAACCGACTCCCGGATATGGCACGCGCCGACATCGACCTGCTGGCTGCTGATATCGCCGATTTTATCCGTGCAGAGTTAGTCAACATTGACGATTCTGACATGTGTGAACTGGAGACATTAAATGCCTGGTATATGCATGCTGGTTTCATCACTCAGCAATTCAGGATAATGCCACCAGAGTGGGAACGGTCGCGGGATAAATATTGGGATCAGGATAAAGTCGCTCCAGCAATTGCCCGTATGTTTTCGGAAAAATGGTGGCGTGGCCGTCTGCGTCGCGTTGCGGCTGCGTGGCGCGAACACCTGCAAATCGCAATCGGAAATGTCAGTAAGAAAAAACATGTCTACGCGAGTAAAAACTGCGTGACAGACTGGCGTGAACAGAAGCGCCGGACGCGCGAATTTCTCAAAGGTCTGGAGCTTGAAGACGAAGACGGCAACCGTATCAGCCTGATTGAAAAATACGATGGTTCAGTCGCTAACTCTGCGATTCGACGCTGTGAGCTTATGACCCGCATTCGTGGGTTTGAAAATATCTGCAATGAGCTCGGTTATGTTGGTGAGTTTTACACCCTGACCGCACCGTCTAAATATCACGCCACGACAAAGGCAGGCTACCGTAACACCAAATGGAATGGATCCAATCCATCCGATACGCAATGTTATCTCACTGGCCTGTGGGCACGCATTCGCGCAAAACTCCACCGTGAAGACATTCGTATTTTCGGGATCCGCGTTGCAGAGCCTCACCATGACGGGTGCCCTCACTGGCATATGCTGATGTTTATGCTCCCGGAGGACGTCGATACCGTTCGTGGCATTATTCGGGACTACGCATGGCAAGAAGATTTTCACGAACTCAAAAGCGATAAAGCCAAAAAAGCACGTTTCCACGCAGAAGCCATTGATCCGGAGAAAGGCAGCGCAACCGGCTACGTCGCGAAATACATCTCGAAAAATATCGACGGTTACGCTCTTGATGACGAAACCGATGACGAAAACGGTGAACTGTTGAAAGAGACAGCCCCCGCCGTTTCAGCATGGGCGGCGCGCTGGCATATTCGTCAGTTTCAGTTTATCGGTGGTGCACCAGTGACTGTTTATCGTGAATTGCGTCGCCTTGCAGATACCGAGACCGCGCACGGTCTAAGTGTTGAGTTTGCGGCTGTCCATGATGCCGCCGATGCCGGTGATTGGGCTGGCTATGTTAATGCGCAGGGCGGTCCGTTTGTCCGTCGCGATGATTTGCAGGTGCGTACGCTTTATGAACCGCGCACCGAGTTTAACCAGTATGGTGAGGAAACTGTCTGCATTCGTGGTGTGTACGACTCCACCGTTGGTGTTGGCACTCCGATTTTAACCCGGCTCACGCAATGGAAAATTGTTCCGAAGCGTGCCGTTGATTTGGCCTTTGACGTTAAGGACGGCTTCGCCGTCCCTTGGAGTTCGAGTTCTGTCAATAACTGTACGGGAAGCGAAAGCGATCCACCGGAACTCGATTTATCAAAACCCCTGAGTCGACGTGAAAGGCGAGAGCTGACGAACCGAATCAGGAAACCAAAGCCACCTAAGAGGCCGAAATTTATCCACGGAACAGATGAGCAAAGTGCTCCGATAGAAAAAACTATCGACGAGATCCGTCTGACAACCGGCATTACCATCAGCCGGGGAGAAGCCCTGCACCTGATAGCAGGTGGCAAAAGTTGTATTAACGGTAAATGGTTGCGTGGAACGTCCAAAGGTGAAATTTTCTCCGCAGCGCCATAGCTTCAGGCAAAGCCTAGGGAAATCCTTAATCGTGTTGCGGTGCTGGCAGAAACATCAAAACTCACAGGTGATTAATTTACATCCATATCATGTACATACAACACCTACCCGATTCACTTTTTCTCTTCCCATCTTTTGCCAATACGTTATACTGTATAAATACACAGTAATCCTATTGGGAGGGATTTCATGGTTGGGAAACATTTCAGCCGAACGCAGCAAAAGTGGGCTTGTGTGCAATTTATCGCCGAGATATCTCTTATTGCCAACTGCAAACCGGCAGATTTGAAGCTGGCACTAACTCTGATTGCCGGCCTAGCTAACAGCGAAAGCGACGAAGAAAAAGACGAAATTTTCTATAAGGCTGAATAGGTAAACGCGCTGATGCAAAAACTAGATTTTGGCGTCAGCGGGTTTGAACAACGAGCCGCGCGAGGCGTTAGCCTGCCCTTGAAAATCTGACCATGGCCGGCACTTTCAAAGTCGTTTTTTATGCCATTTTTCCACGAATTTCCCGTTTTTTAGCTGTGCATGCATCAGGCGCATGATTTTGCATGCGACATGGGTTGCACGTTCTAGCCGTGTGCCGCCACAGCTGGCGCGTATCCAGAGTGGTCATGCAACTGCATTAAAACCGCCCCATAAAGCGGGCAGGCGTGGCGGGGATAGCATTGCGCGCCAGAGCAATACAATACATAATTGCTTCGCTCCGTGTATAACATATTCATAGCAAGAGGGATTCTATGGCAACGCAAGATTATAAGAGTAAAATGCTGCATTATCGCCATGCAATAATGCTTCCTAAAAAGGATGCTCTTTTAACATCAAACCTGCAAGATAGGTTGGCAAACCTTGTGAAAATCAAGGTTCCAAATGTTGCTGATAGATTATTCTTCCCTGATGTTCCAGATAATAATGGTAATGTCGCTGCTCACGCCCACATGGTTCTTTCAAATAGCAAAGAAATTCATGGAATGTTTTTTGCGGAAATTGTCTATATTGAACCGGGTAGTAGCATTCCTGTTTTCTCTGTTAGCGATTATGCTAAAACAGCTTTAACATACGAGACATTAAATTTATCAAGTGGGAATGCTAGAGAGTATTTAGAAAGCATTGCATACATTGGTGTGATTAAGAACCACTTCATAATTCTGCAAAGCAGATCTATTAGAATAAAAGATATTGAAAATTATATAAATTTCATACTACAAGACAACCTATCTATTACTGATGATAACTTCATCGTTTTACAGGCAAACAACCTGTCTCTAAATACGGATTTTTTAAAACGTAACATAGTAAAAAATGTTAGCTTAAAGCTGCCTTTAACCTACTATGGAAATAATATTGATGATACAGCTAGTGAGCTATTAAAAACGCTCGTAGGTGAACATCGAATTAATGAAATGAAGAAAAATGCCATTTTAAATGATGGTTCACCTGACAGGGAATCTCTATCAATTGATATTTCCATTGGGTATAAATATAAAGCAAGCGAGTCTGAGCAAGACATGTTGCGTAAAATTACACAAGGCTTGGTTGATAATAGAGATGAAAGCTTAACAATTGAGTTAAAAGGTGCAGGAATACTCAGGAATGATGAGATTCAACTAAAGGATTCAGTTAATATTGAATACAGCAATGGAATGCTAATTGCTGACAACGTTGCTGAAGAAATGATTTCATGGTTATTGCGCTTACTAGACACCGGAGTAATTAACCCATGATAAACAATACGTTACAAACATATGCAAAAAACATAGCAAGCTCAATTGTAATTGGGCTTATATGTGGTTTTGTTATTGTTTTTGTTTATTCAAAATACTCATTTTTAATTGATTTCGATCCTATAATTTCAAAGGGGATCTCTGTCTTTAGCGCCGTAATCATTAGCCTCATGTTTAAGCGACTAATTGATGCTGATGATAAAATAAAGGAGTTAGAACTCCCCGCAAACACTCCATCAAGGATAAAGGATTACTTTGATGATCAAAGAACTTCATACATTCTTGACACCACTAAAAACAAAGTAACCATTGCATATATTTTTACCCTGATTTTGTTTTTTTTGATATCACTAACGTTATCAGCGTCAATAACAAAAGTTAATGTTTATTATGGGGTATTTTTTAATTCCGCACTAACGACTACTTGCTTGGTTTTTTCAGTGTATGCGATACTATTCATTAATAGACAGACGGACATTTCAAGAAACGCAAAGTCATTCTTAAGTGAAATAATAAAAACAGAACAAGAAAGACAAAAATTAATAGACACCATAAATAAAAACATTCGTGATGGTGTTAGTAAGGTTAACACTACCGAAATAAGGAAAAACAAAGCATTCAATATTAGAGAGTATGTAGATAATTTAGAAAAAGAGGTTCCACCACCACAAGATAAGCAATAAAACATTTTCATCCAGAGTCATTATTATAATGGACTCTGGATTTTTTGCATTCATACTTAATCAAAGGTATACGGCTTGAACTTAATTAAATTATCACCAAACCAATGATTTAATTCACGAATCCTATCTTGCAATGGAGTTAATTCATTGCGAACAAATACTTTTGCCACTTTCTCAATATCGCCCACTGAGCCGACGTTCTCAGGCTTGCCGCCCATCAACTGGAACGGGATGCGGTGCGCGTCGAGCAGGTCAGCGGCGCTGACTTTCTTGATATTAAAAAAATCATCCTTCGTCGCGACTTCGCTCAGCGGCACAATTTTAATCCCATCCGGTTTACCGTGCGGTGCGTAGAAAAACAGATTCTTAAAATTGCCGAGCCCTTTCGAGTCGCGCATCGCCTTTCGCAACGCTTCGACGTCAGTGCTGTTCTGAGCGGCATCGGTCACATACATGATGTACCCTGCGTGCGCGCCGTTCTGGTAATACTTGCGACGAAACAGTGTCGCTGACTCATTCAGCCAGGCTGAATTGAGTGCGCTCAGGTATTCCGGCATCCCGTACAGCTCCTGATTAATATCAGGCTCAAGCAGGTGGAAGACGGAACCGGGCGAAAACTGGTGCGGTTGCGTGTAGGACTGGATATACCAGTACACGTCATCATCAACGCCACGACGGGTATATTTGGCCGGTGAGGTCTCCAGCTTTAGCGGCTTGCCAGTCAGACCGCGACGCTCTTCGAGAAAGGCGTTGCCAAATACCAGATAATCGAGCACGAACCGGCTGAAATCCTGACGCGATAACAGCGGGTGCGGGATGTAGGTCGACACCAGAATATTACGCTTCACGTAAATCGGTGAGCTGTGATGAACGGCGGCGCGCATGCTCTTCGCCAGCCCGGAGAAGCTCACCGGCGGCTCATACCATTGGCCGTTGTCGATGCACTCCACATAATCGAGAATGTCGCGGCGATCGAGTACCGGCGTCGGCTCGCCAAAGGTGAATGCCTCCATGCTCTGTGCCGATGCGGCGGTGTGACTTTGGGGGCGCGGCTGCTGTCGCTTGTTGTTGCGATTCTTGCTCATTAGTTCCACTCCATAATACTGGATGACTGTTCGCCGGTCGCGGCGGTCAGCGGCTCATTGATTAATACGTGCATGGTTGCCCACGCGAGATCGGCGTGACTGGCTTCCTCGGTGCGGCTGGCCTCATAGGTCGAGCTGCGCCCGCTGCTGGTCATGGTTTTGCGGATAGACATAAACGACTGCGTGATATCGGTCGCGCTGACGTCGTACTCGAGGCAACCGCGGCGAATGGTGTCTTTGGCTTTCAGCACCATTGCGGTTTTCATTTCCGGCGTGTAGCGGATTTCACGCGCTGCCGGGTAGAATGAGCGCACTAACTGGAAAACGCCCTGTCCGAGCCCGGTCGCATCGATGCCGATGTATTCGACGGTATATTTCTGCGTGAGCTCGCGAATGGATTCGGCCTGTTGAGCAAAATCCATCCCTTTCCACTGATGGCGCTCGAGGATTCGGAATCGTCCACCGGCGACGACTGGCGGCGCGATGACGACGCACCCGGCGCTGTCGCCGCGTAATGACGGGTCGTAACCAATCCACACCGGGCGGTGACCGAAAGGCCGGTCGGCAAATGGCGTGTAGTCCTCCCATTTCTCGAGGCTGTCGACCATGCAGCGTTGCAGCTCTTCGAACGGGAATACCGACGCTTTATCGTCGACGAACTCGCACATAAACAGATTACGGAACTCATCGACGCTGTTCTCGCGCTTCAGCGTGTCGATGTTAAACAGTGTGCACCCTTTAGCGAGTGCGTCCTCGATGGTGACAATCTGCCGCCACTGGCCGTCCGGGCAAGCGACACCCTTCGCGAGTGCTGCGTGACTGATATCGATATCGACGCGCTCGCTCTTGTCTGAGCGTCCCTTGTTGAACTGTTCACCCGACCAGAACGGATAGGCACCGTGCGCCAGCGATGAGGGGGTCGAAAAATAGGTCGTGCGCAAATGCTCCTGTGAAGACATGCCACCGGCAACGCGCTTCAGCTTCTGGAAGTTGGGGATCCAGAAAATTTCATCGACATACAGGTCGCCGTTGTGGCTCTGCGCCGTGTTGGCATTGGTGCCGAGAAACATCAGCTCCGCGCCATTGTTGCCGAGCACAATCGGGTCGCCGGTGAGCTCGACGCCAGCCAGTCGGGCAAAGGCGATGATGTATTTTCGAAATACATAGGCCTGTGTCTTACTGGCCGATAAAAATATCTGGTTGTGGCCGGTCTTCAGCGCCTGTAACAGCGCCTCTCGCGCAAAGTAGAATGTCGCTCCAATCTGTCGTGATTTCAGGATGTGCCTGATACGGTGCGCCAGCCCCGCGCGCCACCACTCGAGCTGATAGTCGAAAGACTGGTCGAGGAAAATCTCTTCGAGCTTGTCGATAGCCTCTTCGCTGAAAAAGTTCTTTTTCGGCTTCTTCTTTTCCCCTTTGTTGCGGTTGGCCACGTTCGGGTTTAAATCCGCTGCGTTACCTGTCTGACCGTAACGACTGACCCGCGCGAGGCGTTCCATCTGGCGCGCCAGAAAATCCGCGACCTTAAAGTCATGAGCCGTCAGGTCAGGCTTTGCATAGAGCTGAATCAGCCGAGCCTCGAGCGTGAACTCGACCCGGTTTAACGGTGCGGTTTTTTCCCATTTATCGCGCTGCTTCCAGCTCTGCACCGTGGGGCGCTTGACCTGCAACTGTTCCGCGATTTGTGGCACGGAATAGCCCTGCCAGAACAAAAGCGCGGCCTGTCGTCGCGGATCGTTGAGTAGTGATGTGTCGGTTGTAGTGGTCATAAAACCTCGCCGTGATGAGTACACGGCAAGGCTAAAGATTCAGGGGGGATGAATCGCTAACCCCCTGTTGTGTCAGGGGTTGCACTTCTGTAACCGGTGGCTGGTGAGCGGCTGAGTCGGGAAACTACAACCGACCCGATAACCCAACTCAGGACACCTGACTCATGGCTAAAAAAAATTCGAAATGGTTTCGCATCGGCGTCGAGGGTGACACCTGCGACGGTCGCGTCATCAGTGCGACCGATATTCAGGACATGGCCGACGGCTTTGACCCGCGCGTCTACGGCTGTCGCATTAACCTCGAGCATATCCGCAGCGTTATTCCCGACAGCCCGTTTTGCCGCTATGGCGATGTCACGGAAGTGAAAGCGCAAGTGATCGACGACGACTCGGCACTCAACGGCAAGCTGGCGCTGTTCGGCAAAATTGCCCCGCTCGACAACCTGCTCGCGATGCTGGCGAAAGGCCAGAAGGTTTACACCTCGATGGAAATTCGCCCGAACTTTGCCAATACCGGCAAATGTCACCTCATCGGGCTGGCGGTAACCGATGACCCGGCAAGCCTCGGTACCGAATACCTGCAATTCTGCTCCCGCGTACAACAAAACCCACTGGCCGGTAAGAAAGACCAGCCGGGCGACCTGTTCTCAGTGGCAACCCTTGCCGAGCTGGAATTCGAAGACCTGCCCGACAACCTGCTGACCAAAATCAGCGACACCGTGAAAGGCATCTTCAGCCGTAAACAGGCTGACGACGATGCGCGATTCGGTGACGTGCACGAAGCCGTGACCGCCATCGCCGTGCAGGTGCAGACCGGCGGCGAAAGCGCTGAGGTGCGTTTCAGCCAGCTTGAAAGTGATGTCGCTGCCGTCAAAAAAGCGCTGAACGAACAGGCCGCAGCCACCACGCAGCAATTCAGCACCATCAAAAACACGCTGGAAAACACCGAAGACAAAACGCAACCGCGCCGCAAGTTAAGCGCCGGTGGCGACGGTGATTCGGCGGGCTCCACGCTGACCGACTGCTAACCCCTGATAAACCCGAAGGAACACATAACCCATGCGTAAAGAAACCCGTTTTCAATTCAATAAATATCTGAGCCGTATCGCCGAACTGAACGGCATCGAGGCCAGCGACCTCGACAAAAAATTCACTGTCGAGCCGTCGGTCACTCAGACCCTGTTTGACAAAATTCAGCAGTCGTCCAGCTTCCTGAAGCTCATCAACATGGTGACCGTTTCCGAGCTGACCGAAGAGAAAGTCGGCATCGATGTGACCGGCTCCATTGCCAGCACCGCTGACACCGACGGAGGTGTCGAGCGTAAAACCGCTGATTTCGCGAAGCTCGATGCATATCGCTATTTCTGCCACCCGGTGAACTTCGACTATCACCTGAAGTACAACAAACTCGACCTGTGGGCGCGTTTTCAGGATTTCCAAATCCGAATCCGTAACGCCATCATCAAGCGTCAGGCGCTGGATTACATCACTATCGGCTTTAACGGCGTGAGCCAGGCGGCGACTTCTGACCGTGCTCAGAATCCGCTGCTTCAGGACGTGGCTGTCGGCTGGTTGCAGAAATACCGCAACGATGCGCCCGAGCGCGTAATGTCCTGCATTACCGATGATGACGGAAAAGTGATTTCCGACACCATCAAAATCGGCTCAAAAGATAAGGGTGGTCATTACGCCAACCTCGACGCGATGGTCATGGATGCTTTCGAGTCGCTGGTCGCGGAAATTCACCGTGAAAACCCGGAAATGGTCGTTATCTGTGGTCGCCGTATCCTGACCGACAAATACTTCCCGATGATTAACAAATTCCAGGCGAACAGCGAACAGCTCGCCGGTGAGCTGATTATCAGCCAGAAAACCATCGGTCAGCTTCAGGCGGTGCGCGCGCCGTTCTTCCCGGCAAACAGCGTTTTCATCACCACGCTGGATAACATTTCAATCTATCTGTACGAAGACGGCCACCGCCGCCACATCGTCGAGAATCCGAAACTGGATCAGGTGGAGAACTATGAGCAGGTAAAAGTCGATTTTGTTATCGAAGACTACGAGGCCGGTTGCCTGATTGAGAATATCGAAATTCTCGAGCAGGAAGAAACCGCCACCACCGAACCGGTCAGCGCGGCGGTATTTGCTGCTGAGATGGTCAAGGCAATGCAGTCTCTGACCGGCACCGCTCCGGCCAGCGCGCCTGTCGCTGACGGCGAAACTTCCCCGGCTGAAACCGGCACCACTGACGGCGTGGAGGCGTAACCGATGGCAACCCCCGCACAGCGTCACGCGATGCGGGTCTCGGCTGTCAGGGCATCGCAGCGGGACAATGCCCCGCTGCGTCATGCCTCACCTTACGAGCAAATGCTCGTCAAGCTGGCCGCAGACCGCCGGACGCTATCAGCGATTCGTTCTAAAGAACGCAAAGCGGATAAAAAACGCGAATTACTCCCGCTGTACCTGCCGTGGGTCGCTGGCGTACTGGAAAGCGGCACCGGCGCACAGGATGACATTCTGATGACGGTGATGCTCTGGCGTCTGGATGCGGGGGATATCACCGGCGCTGTCGAGATTGCGCGCTATGCCCTGCGTTTTGACCTGTCTATGCCGGAAAATCATTCCCGCCCCGCGCCTTATATGCTGGCCGAAGAGGTCGCGCTCGCGGCTCTCCGCGCCCGTATCGCCGGTGAGCCGGTCGACGCTTCGCAACTGCTCGAGGTCATCGGGCTGACCGATGCCGCCGATATGCCTGACGAAGTGCGCGCCCGACTGCATAAGGTCACCGGTCTGACCCTGCGTGATGCCGGTCAGCTTCCTGATGCACTGGCGCACCTGCAACGCGCCTTACAGCTCGACACCAACGCCGGGGTAAGAAAGGACATTGAGACCCTCACTCGTGAGCTGAACCCGAAACCGGTCGTCGTCAAAAAAACGGCGCCGAAAGCCGCGAAAAAGGCACCCGCGAAAAAACAAGATTCACCGGTGAAACGAGGGCGGGGACGCCCGAAGAAAGTCACCGGTTAACAGAACGCGCCCCGCGCCGGGCGGCACGCTGGTCAATGTCGGTGATTCACCGTAACTGCGACCGGCGTCCACCGCCCACCTATTTACTGAGGTACTCATGACCATGATTGTGATGAATAACCCGGCGCAACAGCGCGACCCGATGGTCATCCCGCCGGTGCCGGTTGACGAGCCGGTGATTAAAAACACGGCCTTTTTCCCGGATGTTGATCCGAAGCGCATGCGCGAAGAAATGCGCCTCGAGCAGACCGTGACGCCGGTGCGTCTGCGCCGGGCGATTAAAACCGCGATGGCGGAGACCAACGCCGAGTTAACCGACTGGCGCGACCTTCAGCTCGCCGCCGGTTACGCGCGACTTGAGGATGTGCCGACGGATGAACTCGACGGCGAAAGTGTGCGGGTTTTTCACTACTTCAACGCTGTTTGCTCGATGACGACCGCGACGCTGTACGAGCGTTACCGGGGCGTTGATGCGAGCGCCAAAGGTGACAAAAAGGCCGACAGCATCGATGACACCATCGATGAAATGTGGCGTGACATGCGCTGGTCGGTTGCCCGTATCCAGGACAAAGCGCGCTGCATCGTGGGGCAAATCTGATGAACATCTTCGCGCATCAGGGCGACACGCTCGACACGTTATGTCAGCGCCATTACGGGCGCACTGAAGGTGTGGTCGAGGCGGTATTGCTGGCTAATCCGGGACTCGCCGAGCTGGGCGTCGTCCTGCCACATGGCACGGCGGTCAGTCTGCCTGAAGTTGACACCGCACCGGTATCGGAGACCGTGAATTTATGGGACTGACTGTGGATAAAATCACAACCTTTCTGACCTACTGGCTGTCAGTGGTGCTGGCGTATTTCGGTACGCAGACGCCGGAACGGCTCGCGCTTTATGTCGGGGGAAGCTGCGCCATTTTTACCGCGCTGGTTAACTTCTGGTACCAGCGAAAGAAATACCGCTATCTCGTCTCGATGGGGATTGATAAGGGGGTTATTCGTGGGCTCATTCGTTAAACGTTGCAGTGTGGCCGTCGTGCTGGCGCTGGCGGCACTGGTGCCTGATTTTCGTTTGCTTCACACCTCGCCGGAAGGGCTCGCGCTGATTGCCGACCTCGAGGGGTGCCGGTTGCGTCCTTACCAGTGCAGCGCGGGTGTGTGGACGTCAGGCATCGGCCACACTGCCGGGGTGGTACCGAAACGGGATATCACCGAGAAGGAAGCCGCCGCGAATCTGGTCGCCGACGTGCTGAACGTCGAGAAACGACTCGCGGTCTGTGTGCCGGTGGACATGCCACCCGCCGTCTATGACGCGCTGGTCAGCTTCGCTTTTAACGTCGGCACCGGCGCGGCCTGTCGCTCGACGCTGGTGTATCACCTGAAACACCGGCAATGGTGGCAGGCCTGTGACCAGCTCACCCGCTGGGTGTTTGTGAATGGTGAGCGTAATGCCGGGGTCGAAAACCGCCGCTTTCGTGAGCGCACCTACTGCCTGAAGGGGGTGAAATGAAAACGATAGTCGTGTTGTTAGTGCTGGCCGTGGCCGGGCTGCTCTGGATGCGCCACGAAAACACCAGTCTGACCCGTTCCTTTGAACGGGCGAATAAAGTCGCCGGTGACCAAAAAACGGTGATTACCATGCTGAAAAGCCAGCTTAAAACGGCCTCCCGTATCCGTGGGGAAAATGAGACCGCTCAGGTCTTACTGCGCGGTGAGCTCATCGATGCCGGAGCGCGGGCACAGCGTCGGGAACAGACCATTACGAGGTTACTCAATGAAAATGAACAGCTTCGCCGCTGGTATAGCGCTGATTTACCTGATGCTGTGCGCCGGTTGCACCAGCGCGCCGCCTGTGCCGACGCCGGTGATTGTTTACAACGCATGTCCGAAGGTCAGCCTTTGCCCGATGCCGGGAAGTGACCCGACTACCAATGGCGACCTGAGCGCGGATATACGCCAGCTCGAAAGCGCCCTCGAGCGCTGTGCGCTTCAGGTCAGAACGATAAAACACTGTCAGGATAAAATCGATGTACAAGCCGAAGAGTCTGCGAAAAGCCTTAACTGACGCCGTGCCGGTGCTGGCACGAAACCCCGATATGATGCGTGTCTTTATCGACAACGGGAATCTGGCCTCGACGCTGGCGACGTCGCTGTCGTTTGAGAACCGGTACACGCTGAATGTGGTGGTGACCGATTTCACGGATGATATCGAGCTGTTACTCGTCCCGATTCAGGCGTGGCTACGCATACATCAGGCTGACATTATGACGACCGATGAAGGGCGTAAAAAGGGATTCACCTATTTTGCCGATATCAACGACAACGACAGCGTCGATATCAGTATCAGTCTGATGCTGACCGAGCGCACTATCGTTAAAGAACAGGGGGATAAGCTTCACGTTGAACAGGCTGAAGAGCCGCAGCCGCCGGAGCCCGTTACCCGGCCAGTTGAGCTGTATGTTAACGGTGAGCTCGTGAGTCGATTGCATGAATGACTTTAAACCCTTTGACGATACGCTCACGGGGCTGATAGCAGCGCTGTCTCCTGCCGCCCGTCGCAGAATGGCCGCAGATATCGCTAAGACCCTGCGAGCCCGTCAACAGCGCCGGATTAAAATGCAGAAAGCCCCGGACGGGACACCTTACGCCGCCCGAAAACGCCAGCCGGTAAAAGCCAAAACAGGCCGGGTTAAGCGGGAAATGTTCGCTAAGCTCCGCACCAGTCGCTTTATGAAAGCCACAGCGGGGAATGACTCGGCGGTCGTGGAATTTACCGGCAAGGTACAACGGATGGCGAATGTGCATCAGTACGGTCTCAAAGATAGGCCTGGGCGAAACAGTGCGCCGGTACAGTATGACGCCCGAATGCTTATCGGGTTTGATCATGAATCAAAAAATATGATTCATGACATAATTATGGTTTCTTTAGCTGAGGCGGCTAGATCTATTGATTGATTTTATGTATTTTATTTTCTATACAAGTGAGGATGTTATGGAAAATAAAAAATATCAAGTATTTGTGAGCTCTACATACGTCGATTTAATTGATGCTCGCAAAAAAATCATAGAAACGGTCCTTAGTTTATACCACTTTCCAGTTGGCATGGAGATGTTTAGCGCTGATGACTCTGAGCAGTGGGATATAATAAAGGAGACTATTGATGCTAGTGATTATTATGTGATTATCATTGGGCATAAGTATGGGTCCGTTTCTAAAGATGGTATTAGCTATACTGAAATGGAATATAACTATGCTAAATCATTAAATATACCGGTGTTGGCTTTTATTAGAGGGAGGGACGTTTTAACAAAACCACATGAACGAGAAAGTGACCCTCAAAAAGAAAAGCAACTAAATGCTTTTATTGAAAAAGCTAAAGCTAACAAAATGTGTGATTTTTGGGAGACAATTGATGAGTTAGCGACGAAGGTTGCTATCGCCTTACCAAAAGTAATGCGACGAAATCCACGAATAGGATGGGTGCGCGGTGACCAGGTCGCATCTAAAGAGATTACCGCCGAGTTGGCTGAGCTATCTAATGAAAATAGAAAATTAAGGGAAAAAGTCCGCGAATATGAAAGCCAATTACATAGCGATGCACCTCAATTAGAGCTGAGTATGATTGATAATGACTTAGCTTTGACGGTGGATGTGGAGTCGACTTATCAGGATTACCTTCCACAACTATGCAAGGAAGCGGTACCTCTTGAGTTGAAGGACACTATCACCATTGATGAGATTGAATCATATAACTCTTCACTGCCTACTGATAAAGATGTGGATTTATATAATAAAAAAATGAGATTGCACTGTAATTACAAAAACAATGCAATTACAGTGAAGCCCGTTTTAAGAAATAATGGGAGGACTTTTGCGTCAAATGTTTATGTTGAGATTGATTTTCCTGAATTCCTAATAGTGCTTAAAGGTTCTAATGAAGACTTATTTATAAAAGAGCCGAAATTAAAAATCCCCGAGTCCCCAATAAGTAAGCATAAAAAAAGACTCAGTGCTATAATGTCACTCGAAAATTTTAGGATGGGTATTTTTGATGATACATCGATGGTAATGGCTAAACCTCATTTCGAAGTGCCAGCAATAATTAAACGGATGGCTGATTTAGGAACAGTTAACCAAGATGAGTGGGTCATGAAAGAGGACCATAAAATCACGTTGCGTGCGAAAAAAGTGTTACAGAGCTTAACTGTTGAGTATGAGGAAATAGTCATCATTCCCTTAACGATTGGCTCTGGAGTTATTAATTTTAAAATTATATGTGAGCAATTGAAGGAGCCTGTTGTTTTTTCTCGTCAGGTTACAGTTACCCCAAGCTAGTTTTTGTATGTTGTGCCATATCTGGTAAAACCCGCATTAATTGCCGTCCAGAGCACCGGGCGGCATCCTTCCTTGTATGAATACTCGCGCAACTCTTCAGGACGCTTTACGCCTCCTTCGCAACCTGATACGCACCGGCGTCGTCGTCGAAGTTGACCTCGATGACGGGCGCTGTCGCGTCCAGACTGGCGGCATTGTTACCGACTGGCTTCAGTGGCTGACCACACGCGCCGGTCGTTCACGTGTCTGGTGGGCTCCGTCTGTGGGCGAGCAGGTTTTACTGCTGGCCGTGGGTGGTGAACTCGACACCGCTTTTGTGCTGCCCGGCATTTTTTCGGATGACCACCCCGCGCCGTCGGCGTCGGCTGATGCTTTTCACATCACCTTTCCTGATGGGGCTGTTATCGAGTACGAGCCGGAGACCGGCGCGCTGACCGTGAGCGGCATTAAAACCGCAGACGTTACGGCGTCGGATTCCATCACCGCGACGGTACCGCTGGTGACGGTGAAAGCCGAGACCCGCATCACCCTCGATACACCGGAAGTGGTCTGCACCAACAAACTGACGACGGCGACGCTTGAGGTACAACAAGGCGGCACCATGCGCGGAAACATCGAACACACCGACGGTACGTTTAAATCCAACGGCGTTCAGGTCGACAGCCACGGTCACGGCGGTGTGCAAAGAGGTGGAGCCTGGACGGAGGGCACGAAATGACGACCCGTTATATCGGTATGAACAGGGAGACCGGGCGCGCCATCACTGACGCCGATCACATCCGTCAGAGCTGTGGCGATATTTTGCGAACGCCGGTCGGCTCTCGCGTGATGCGTCGCGATTATGGCTCGCTGTTGTTCTCCCTGATTGATATGCCGCAGACCGACGCGCTGAGACTGCAAATTATGTGCGCCTGTTATATGGCGCTGCTGAAGTGGGAGCCGCGCATCAGCATCAGCTCGCTGACGGTAGAACGTCAGTTTAACGGTCAGATGATTGTTGAGCTGACCGGCGAGACCCGGGACACCGGCAAAACCCTGTCACTGACTATTCCTGTGAGTTGAATTTATGGCAAACATCGACCTGAGCCAGCTCCCCGCGCCTGACGTCGTGGAAACGCTGGATTTTGAGACTATTCTCGCGGAACGCAAAGCGACGCTGGTCTCGCTTTACCCTGAAGAACAACAGGACGCTGTTGCGCGTACTCTCGCCCTTGAGTCTGAGCCACTGGTGAAGTATCTGGAGGAAAACGCCTATCGGGAGGTTATCTGGCGTCAGCGTGTGAACGATGCGGCGAAAGGCTGCACACTGGCTTATGCGAGTAATAACGACCTTGATGTGATGGCCGGAAACAACAACACCGCGCGACAGATTGTGACGCCCGCCGATGACAGCACTATCCCGCCGACACCCGCCGTCATGGAATCTGATACCGATTTACGGTTACGCGCACAACAGGCTTATGAAGGGCTCAGCGTGGCTGGTCCGGTCGGCGCATATGAATACCACGGTCGCAGCGCCGACGGTCGGGTCGCTGATATCTCGGTTGTCAGCCCGTCACCGGCCTGTGTGACCATCACCGTGCTGTCACGCGAGGATGACGGCACCGCATCCGATGAGCTTCTGACCATCGTTGAAAAAGCACTAAATGCTGAAGAGGTGCGCCCGGTTGGCGACAGGGTGACGGTGCAGAGTGCTGAAATCGTGCCGTATCAGATTGATGCAACTCTGTATTTTTATCCGGGGCCGGAGGCCGAGCCAATCCGTCAGGCCGCAGAGGAAAAACTGAAGGCATACATCAGCGCACAACAGCGACTGGGCCGGGACATTCGTCAGTCGGCCATCTATGCCGCCCTGCATGTCGAAGGTGTGCAGCGTGTCGAACTCGCCGCGCCACTGGCTGACATTGTGCTCAGTAAATACCAGGCATCCTGTTGCACCGAATACCACATCGCTGACGGGGGGGCCGATGAGTAATAAGCGACTGTTGCCTGTTGGCTCATCGCTGCTCGAGGTCGCCGCCGCCCGCGCGGCCGCAGATATTGAGCGTGTGCCGGTACCGCTTCGCACGTTGTGGAACTGGCGCACTTGCCCGGTGCGGCTGCTGCCGTATCTGGCGTGGGCATTTTCGGTTGACCGGTGGGATGAGAGATGGCCGGAGGCCACAAAACGCAGCGTTATCGCCTCCGCATTTTATGTTCATGCCCACAAAGGCACCATCGCCGCATTACGGCGCGTGGTGGAGCCGCTGGGCTATCTGATTGAGGTTAAAGAGTGGTGGGAGCTCAACGAAGAGCCGGGAACTTTCCGGCTTGTGGTTGGCGTACTCGAGACCGGCATCACCGATGAGATGTATCTCGAGCTCGAGCGCCTTATTGAAGGGGCAAAACCGGCAAGCCGACACCTGACCGGGCTCGCTATCAGCCTGAGCACCACCGGGCGCGCTTATGTGGGCGCAAGCTGCTACGACGGCGACCTGTTAACCGTATATCCCTATGCCTCCGGGGAGATTGTCGTCGGTGGTGAGTTTTGTCCGGCTTCGGCCATTCATCTGATTGATAACCTGCGAGTAAGCGCATGACGACTAAATATTTTGCCATTCTGACCCATCAGGGCGCGGCGCGACTGGCAAACGCGACCGCACTCGGTACTAAACTGAATATTACACAAATGGCCGTCGGGGACGGAAACGGCACACTGCCGACACCTGACCCGGCTCAGACAAAGCTCATTAACGAGCGTCGCCGCGAGCTGCTAAATTCACTGGCAGTAGATGCTAACGACACCGGTCAGATTATTGCCGAGCAGATCATCCCGGAAAACGAGGGCGGTTTCTTTATCCGCGAAATCGGTCTTTACGATGATGAAGGTATCCTGATTGCTGTCGCCAACTGCCCGGAAACCTATAAACCGTTACTGGCTGAGGGGAGCGGCCGAACGCAGACCATTCGCATGATTCTCGTTGTCTCGAGCACTTCGGCGATCACCTTAAAAATCGACCCGTCAGTCGTGCTGGCAACCCGTAAATATGTCGACGATGCAGTCATCGAGGTGAAGAGCTACGCCGACAAACTCATGAAAGATCATGAGGCAAAGGCTAACCCGCATCAGCAATACCCGCTGATTGCGAACGCACTAAAAGAAATGGCCGACGCCGGATTGGTTGCTGAGGTTCTCAAAAACCTTGGTTTGGGAGAAGGCTCTGCATTACCTGTTGGTGTGCCTGTTCCATGGCCTTCAGCCACACCGCCAACAGGCTGGCTGAAATGCAACGGTGCGGCTTTTTCTGCTGAAGAATACCCGGAACTGGCAAAGGCTTATCCGACAAATAAATTGCCTGATTTACGTGGTGAGTTTATTCGTGGCTGGGATGACGGGCGCGGTATTGATGCAGGACGTGTTTTATTGAGCATTCAGACAGGGATGCTGGAAAAACACCGCCATATTGTTGTTGCCAATGATGGTTACGACACAAAAGATGAATGGGAACTGGCTACGATTTTCAAAAAAACATACACACAAGGACGGGGACTTGATGCCACAAATACAGGAGGGAGTCTGATCCCATCACCGACACTTCATTCACGAGGGAGTATCGGTAATACTGGCGGGAGTGAAACCCGTCCACGAAATATTGCATTTAACTATATCGTGAGGGCTGCATAATGGATAACGCCGTATTAAATAGCGAGCTTATTGCCACGAAGGCGGGGAATATTACCGTCTATAACTATGATGGTAAAACTCGGGAATATATTTCTACTTCAAATGAATATCTTGCCATTGGTGTCGGTATCCCTGCATATTCCTGTCTGGATGAACCTGGTATACATAAGGCGGGTTATGCTATCTGCCGTTCGATGGATTTAAACTCATGGGAATATGTGCCAGACCATCGCGGTGAAATCGTCTATAAAACCGAAACGGGAGACGCCAAAGAAATCACAGCTCCGGGTGATTATCCTGAAAATACAACCACTATCGCCCCGTTAACGCCATTCGATAAATGGGATGGTAAGAAATGGGTGACCGATACTGAGGCACAGCATAGCGCCGCAGTAGACGCGGCAGAAGTACAGCGTCAGTCACTGATTAATACTGCAATGGCTTCCATTAGTCTGATTCAACTTAAATTGCAGGCCGGGCGGAAGCTGATGCAGGCAGAGACCACCCGACTTAACACTGTGCTGGATTACATTGACGCGGTGACGGCAACAGATACCAGCACAGCGCCGGATGTCATCTGGCCTGAACTGCCGGAGGCGTAGGCCATTCAATATCTGGCGCACTGGAGGTATCAACCAGCTCCAGTGCGTCCAGGTAATCCAGCCACAAATTATATTGCGCCAGTTCCTCGTCTTTCAGACGACCAATAGCGGCTTTACCGGGCCATTGTTTACTGTTCATGTATTCGTTGGCCTGATTAAGCAATAATTGCCTTTCTGATTCTGCCTGTTGAATAAGTTCTTCATGTGATGGTGAAGGTATTAGTGCCCATGTGGGTAATCCATTTTCTCCTGCAACACGAATTTTGCCATCTGGGGGCGTATTTATTGCAAATTCATTATAAACATCGTCACTGACAGCCAGAGCATCATCTGGCCATGAATTTGCATTAATGTAATCATCCTTAAGTGCAGGATTCACAAAAATGTTTAAAGATGGACTATAAAACATATTACACCCCTATAGCGATATAACGACCTAATACAGCGTTTGCAGCAGTCGCTATGCTTGAAAAACCGCGGAACTGATTTGATGTAATTGCAGAAGCCGACAGGATTCCTGCGCCTGAAGGTGTATGCCCCACATGACTAACTATCATTCCATAACATGCTGACGGAAAGGCAAAAGGAAAATCATTAAGATATCCGGCATCTTCACCACCAGACCCACCAAATCTCGCCTGCCCCCACTGAATAATCAGTGTTCTCCGGGAACCTGAAATAATTAACGGAATCGTTACATACCCATTCAGACCAATGACACCCGATGCAGTGCCAGCCAGAGATAATTCTCCCAAACCAACGTTTAAGAAAATGTAGTTTTCCCCCCTAGCTGGCATCATTTGGGCTTTTGCATGAGGGAAAACAAATGCAGGTTGGCTATGTGCGCGTATCAACAAATGAACAAAATACCGCGCTACAGCGTGACGCGCTGGAACGGTCGGGATGTGAGCTAATTTTCGAGGATAAAATCAGCGGTAAATCGACAAACAGGCCAGGGTTAAATCGCGCACTCAGGCAACTTAATGCCGGTGATACTCTCGTTGTCTGGAAGCTCGACAGGCTCGGGCGTAGCATGCGCCATCTTGTCTCTATGACTGAAGAGCTTCGCCAGCGAGGGGTTAATTTCAGAAGCCTGACCGACAGTATTGATACCTCAACCCCGATGGGGCGATTTTTCTTTCACATCATGGGCGCTCTTGCAGAAATGGAACGCGAGTTAATCGTCGAACGAACCCGCGCCGGGCTGGATGCAGCCCGGGCACAAGGCAGGATCGGAGGTCGTAGGCCGAAGCTGACGCCTGATGAATGGGCTCAGGCTGGCCGGTTGATTGCGGCCGGAGAATCCCGACAGCGTGTTGCACTGATTTTTGATGTGGGCATATCGACGCTGTATAAAAAATTTCCGGCGACAAATCCCGTTGTGTCAGCCACCGGCGAACCCTGACAAATAGCCGCATACAGGCGTAAACCAGACAATATCACTCACCTCAACTAACGGAGTTAAACGGATGAGTGATTATCATCACGGTGTCGAGGTCGTCGAAATTAACGACGGCACCCGCACAATCTCGACGGTATCAACGGCGGTCGTTGGCATGGTCTGCACAGCCAGTGATGCTGACGCCGGGGCTTTCCCTCTCAATGAGCCGGTGCTGATTACCAACCCACAAAGCGCCATCGCAAAAGCCGGTACTAAAGGTACCCTGGCAAAATCCTTACAGCTCATCGCTAACCAGTCAAAACCGGTTGTCGTTGTTGTGCGTGTCGCGGAGGGTACCGGCGACGGCGAAGAGGCACAGGCGCAAACCATTTCTAACATCATCGGCACCACGGATGAGAATGGCAAATATACCGGGATGAAAGCGCTGTTAACGGCGAAAGCGGTCACCGGCGTGAAGCCACGTATTCTCGGTGTGCCGGGGCTCGATACTCAGGAGGTGGCGACCGCGCTTGTCTCCGTGGCTCAGAAGCTGCGCGCTTTCGCCTATGTCAGCGCGTGGGGCTGTAAAACCATTGCTGACGTTATCGCCTACCGCGAAAACTTCAGCGCCCGTGAGCTCATGATTATCTGGCCTGACTTCCTCGGGTGGGATACCACGGCCAACGCGACCACAACCAGTTATGCAACAGCAATCGCGTTGGGACTGCGCGCAAAAATCGACAATGACACAGGCTGGCATAAAACCCTGTCAAACGTCGGCATCAATGGCGTCACCGGTATCAGTGCGTCGGTCTTCTGGGATTTGCAGGAATCTGGCACTGATGCCGACCTGCTGAATGAGGCCGGTGTTACGACGCTGATTCGTGCCGATGGTTTCCGCTTCTGGGGTAACCGTAATTGCTCCGATGACCCGCTGTTTCAGTTTGAGAACTACACCCGCACCGCACAGGTCATAGCCGACACAATAGCCGAGGGGCATATGTGGGCGAACGATAAGCCCATCACCGCGACGTTGATTCGCGACATTATCGACGGCATCAACGCGAAATTCCGCGAGCTGAAAACCGGCGGTTACATCATCGATGCGACGTGCTGGTTTGACGAAGAGGCCAACAGTAAAGAAACCCTGAAAGCCGGGAAACTGTTTATCGATTATGACTATACGCCGGTGCCGCCACTCGAACACCTGACCTTACGCCAGCGCATTACTGATAAATATCTGGCGAATCTTATCTCGTCCGTCAACAGCAAATAAGGAGCCTGACAAATGGCATTACCGCGCAAGCTCAAACTCATGAACCTGTTTATCGATGGGGTGAGTTATCTCGGCGTCGTGCAGTCCGTCACGCTGCCGAAATTAACCCGCAAGCTCGAGAACTATCGCGGCGGCGGGATGAATGGTTCGGCACCGGTCGACCTCGGCCTCGATGACGATGCGCTGTCGGCTGAAATCTCTCTCGGCGGCTTCCCCGATGACGCTATCTGGTCGTTATACGCTGCCACCGGCGCGGCCTCCGTACCGCTACGTTTTGCCGGGTCTTACCAGCGTGATGACACCGGCGAGACCGTGCCGGTTGAGGTTGTTCTCCGTGGCCGTCAGAAAGAAATCGACCTCGGTGAAGCCAAACAGGGCGAAGACACCGAGTCGAAAATCGCTCTCGCGTGTACCTATTTCAAGCTGACGATGAATGGCTCGGAACTGGTGGAAATCGACACCGTGAACCTCATCGAAAAAGTGAACGGCACCGACATGCTCGAGGCGCACCGACAAAATATCGGCCTGTAATTTATGCCCCGGTCAGCATGGCTGGCCGGGCATCCTGAAACCAGAATTTAACGAGAAATATCATGGATAAAACTAACGAAAATATCGTCACTCTGATTAAACCCATTAAGCGCGGTGAGCAGGTTATTACCGACGTCACCCTGTTAAAACCGTGTGCCGGAACCCTTCGCGGTGTCAGCCTGGCATCTGTCGCAAACTCTGACGTCGATGCGCTGATTAAAGTGCTGCCGCGCATGACCATGCCGTCGCTGACCGAGCAGGAAGCCGCCGCACTGGAGCTGCCCGACCTGCTGTCGTTTGCCGGTAAGGTGGTCGGTTTTTTGTCACCGAGTTAGGCGGCGTAACCTTCCCGCAAAAACTCTCGGTCGATGACCTGATGGCTGACATAGCGGTAATTTTCCACTGGTCGCCATCAGACCTGTATCCCATGAGCCTGACCGAACTCGTCAACTGGCGCGAAAAAGCGCTACAGCGAAGCGGAAACACGAATGAGTAATAACCTCAAACTCGAAGTGCTGCTGAAAGCTGTCGACCAGGCGACCCGACCCTTTAAAGCGATCCAGACGGCGAGCAAATCGCTGTCTGGCGATATCCGCACGACTCAGCAATCCCTGCGTGATTTGAATGGTCAGGCATCGAAAATCGACGGTTTTCGCAAAACCAGCGCACAACTGGCGGTAACCGGACAGGCACTGGAAAAGGCAAAACAGGAAGCCGCCGAGCTGGCGGTGCAGTTTAAAAACACGGAACGGCCAACGGCGGCACAGGCCAGAGTGCTGGAATCAGCAAAGCGTTCGGCTGAAGGGTTACAGGCAAAATATAACAGCCTCACCCAATCGGTGAAGCGGCAACAGACCGAGCTCGGCAAAGCGGGGATTAATACGCGCAATCTGTCGAATGATGAAAGCCGCCTGAAAAACTCTATCAATGAAACTACCGCACAACTTAACCGCCAGCATGAAGCACTGGCGCGGGTCAGCGCGCAACAGGCAAAACTCAGCGCAGTACAAAAACGCTATCAGGCAGGAAAGGCACTGGCTGGAAATGCGGCATCGATGGGCGCTGCCGGGATAGGCATGGCAACGACCGGAGCGCTTGCCGGTGTTGCACTGATGAAGCCCGGTTATGATTTTGCTCAGAAAAACTCTGAGTTACAGGCCGTTCTCGGTGTCGGTAAAGACTCAGCTGATATGGTGGCGCTCCGCAAACAGGCGCGCCAGCTCGGTGACAACACCGCCGCGTCGGCTGATGATGCTGCCGGTGCTCAGATTATTATTGCAAAGGCTGGCGGCGATGCTGCGGCTATTCAGGCCGCTACCCCCGTAACACTCGATATGGCGCTCGCAAACCGTCGAACGATGGAAGAGAACGCCGGGTTATTGATGGGGATGCGCTCTGCCTTCCAGCTTTCAAACGATAAGGTCGCCCATATCGGTGATGTTCTGTCGATGACGATGAACAAAACCGCCGCCGACTTTGACGGCCTGAGTGATGCGCTGACTTATGCCGCGCCGGTGGCGAAAAATGCCGGGGTCAGCATCGAAGAAACAGCCGCAATGGTCGGCGCACTGCATGACGCCAAAATTACGGGATCGATGGCGGGTACGGGGAGCCGTGCCGTATTAAGTCGCCTGCAGGCTCCAACGGGCAAAGCGTATGACGCCATTAAAGAGCTCGGCGTCAAAACGGCTGATGGTAAGGGGAACACACGTCCAATATTTACCATCCTGAAAGAAATGCAGCGGAGTTTTGATAAAAACAACCTCGGCACCGGCCAGCGTGCCGAATATATGAAAACCATTTTCGGTGAAGAGGCCAGCTCGTCGGCTGCGGTACTCATGACCGCTGCCTCGAGCGGGAAATTAGACCAGCTTACCGCTTCCCTTAAAGCATCGGATGGCAAAACCGCTGAGCTGGTGAAGGTCATGCAGGATAACCTCGGCGGCGATTTTAAAGAGTTTCAGTCTGCGTATGAAGCGGTAGGAACCGACCTGTTTGACCAGCAAGAGTCATCATTAAGAAAGCTGGTACAAACGACGACAGGGTATGTATTGAGGCTCGATAGCTGGATCCAAAAGAACAAATCTCTTGCCACCACGCTGGGTGTCATTACGGCGGCAGCTGTCGGTATTGTGGGGATGATTGGTGCCATTGGCCTTGTATCGTGGCCGGTAATTACTGGTATTAACGCCATCATTTCGGCGGCTGGTGCGCTTGGTGCGGTCTTTACGACAATCAGTGGCGGGGTCATTGCGGCTATTGGTGCTATTACGTGGCCTGTCGTGGCGGTAGCGGCGGCTGTTGTCGCTGGCGCGCTGCTTATCCGTAAATACTGGGAGCCTGTCAGCGCATTCTTTGCCGGTGTGGTCGAGGGGCTCATGAGTGCCTTTGCGCCGGTCGGGGAAATGTTCGCCCCGCTGGCACCCATTTTCGACGGTCTCGGCGAAAAACTTCGCGGCGTCTGGCAGTGGTTTAAAGACCTGATAGCGCCGGTGAAAGCGACTCAGGACACGCTCAACAGTTGTCGTGATGTTGGGGTTATGTTCGGTCAGACGCTGGCCGATGCGCTGCTGATGCCGCTTAACGCCTTTAACAAGCTGCGAAGCGGGATTGACTGGGTGCTCGAAAAACTCGGCATTATCAACAAAGAATCCAGCTCACTTGACCAGACTGCGGCGAAAGCCAATGCAGCGACGCAGAACGGTTACAGCCCGGCAATCAGCGCATACAACAGCTATCAGCCGGTCACGGCACCCGCCGGTAAAACCTACATCGACCAGAGTCGGCCAATCTATCAAATCACCGTGCCGGGCAATGGTATGCCGGGAGATCGGTTGGGTAATGATTTGCAGGATGCATTAGAAAAGTATGAGCGCGAGAAGCGCGCCAAAGCCCGCGCAAGCATGATGCATGACTAAGGAGACTGATTATGATGCTGGCATTAGGTATGTTTGTTTTTATGCGTCAGACGCTGCCCTACCAGAGCATGCAGCGCAGCGCGGATTATAGCTGGGCGTCAAACTCTCGCATCGGGAAGCGTGACGCTTTTCAGTATCTCGGCGAGGGGGAAGATAAAATCACCCTGAGCGGTGACCTGTATCCTGAGCTGACCGGCGGTAAGCTCACGATGCTGGCGCTTTATGCAATGGCTGAACAGGGGCGCGCATGGCCGCTTATCTCTGGCTCAGGCTGGATTTACGGGATGTTTGTTGTCAGTAATGTCTCGGAGACCGGCACGGTATTTTTTGAGGATGGGACGCCACGAAAAATCAGCTTCACCCTGTCACTGACCCGTGTCGATGAGTCGCTCGCCGCGGTGTATGGCGATATTGGAAAACAGGCCGAAAGTCTGGTCGGGAAAGCTGGCGATCTGCTGTCGATGGTGGGGGCGTAATCATGCTGGATATTATCACCGGCGCGGGTGCCACGCTGACGCCCGACTTTATGCTGACACTGGAAAGCAAAGATATCACCGGCAATATCAGTGACCGGCTGATTAACCTCTCGATGACGGACAATCGGGGTTTTGAGGCCGACCAGCTCGACATCGAGCTCGACGATACTGACGGTCTGGTCGCATTGCCGATTCGCGGTGCGGTGCTGTCGCTGTATCTCGGGTGGAAAGGTTTCTCTCTGGTCAGCAAGGGGCGATTTACCGTCGATGAGGTAGAGCACCGGGGGCGCCGGATACGGTAACCATTCGCGCCCGGGGTGCGGATTTTCGCGGGACGCTTAATTCCCGTCGTGAGGAGTCATGGCATGACACCACGCTCGGCGCAATCGTCAGCTCGATAGCTGAGCGGAACAAGTTAACGGCCAGCGTCACTGATTCTCTTGCGGGGATCCAGATTCCGCATATCGACCAGTCTCAGGAATCCGACGCCGTTTTCCTGACTCGCCTCGCAGAACGCAACGGCGGTGCGGTCTCAGTGAAAGCGGGTAGATTGCTGATGCTCAAAGCGGGAAGCGGTACCACTGCCAGTGGAAAAGCTATTCCTCAAATTACCATCCAGCGCGGTGACGGTGACCGGCATCAGTTTGCCATTGCCGACCGTGGCGCTTACACCGGCGTAACCGCTAAGTGGCTGCACACTAAAGACCCGAAACCGGCGAAACAAAAGCAGACAGTGAAGCTGAAACGTAAGCCCAAAGAGCAACACCTCCGGGCGCTACAGCACCCGAAAGCAAAACCAGTGAGCAATAAAGTCACGGCCAAAAAGCAAAAAGAGCAGGAAGCCCGCGAGGGTGAATACATGGCCGGTGAGGCTGACAACGTTTTCGCGCTGACGACCATTTACGCGACAAAGGCGCAAGCGATGCGTGCAGCTCAGGCGAAGTGGGATAAATTGCAGCGTGGGGTTGCGGAGTTCTCCATTATGTTAGCGACCGGCCGCGAGGATATTTACCCCGAAACGCCGGTCAGGGTCTCAGGCTTTAAGAGCGTTATAGACGAGCAAGCATGGATAATCAGCAGGGTGACCCATAATCTCGGTGGGAATGGCTTCACAACGGCAGTAGAGCTTGAGGTGATGCTTTCGGATGTAGAATATGACACCGACGAATCTTGATTATACAAACAAAACTTGCAAATGTAAGATTCAAGTTTATTATCCCCCTCAAGTCAGCAAGGAGAGGGAAGAAATTATGATGCACTGTCCGCTATGTCAGGATGCAGCACACGCACGATCAAGCCGGTACCTGAGCACTGAAACGAAAGAGCGCTACCACCAGTGCCAGAACATCAACTGCGGTTGCACTTTCGTCACCCACGAGAGCCTTGCTCGTTTTATCGTGAAGCCAGGAGAAATTGAACCCGCCCCACCCCACCCGTCTAAATACCAACAACATCAGCTCTGGCTTTAAATCAAAGGCCTGCTTTGCAGGCCTTCTTGTATCAAACTTAGATTGGTAATGAAAAAGCTATCGCCTTGCAGATATGTTGCTTTGTTAACGCAGGATGTGTTGAAGCAAAAAGCGATAAAAAGCTTTTAGCTTCAACCGAATCATCATTAAGCGAAATATTATCTTTGATGAATGGATGAAGTGCGATTCCAGCGCTCATAGATAACGGCACATAGTTGATGAATATATCTTCTTTTGTGAGACCTAGCTGGTTTGCTTGTGCTTCAAATGAATTAGCATCTAAATAATCACGTATACGTTCTTTGGCCTCTGGTCGGAGTCTCGATTCTTGACGCGGCAGAGAAAGCATCTTATCAATATCTCCCCATGAGATAGGAACCTCAAAATAGCCACCACCTTCTTCCTCTGGAGGTGCCGGGAAATTCACATAAAAATAGTTTTTTTGCTGTGTAGGGTCGTTCATGGACTGACGATGATAGTTATAAATACTTCTAATACGGTTGGCCTTGTTATGATGCCGAGCATTTCGAATAACAAGCATCATTAATAATTCAGGTTTCAAATACCAGTCAGGCTCTAATCCATTGCTTTGCATGTTGTCATACAAATTATGAAAAGCATTAAGTTGTGTATTCAGGCCCGATTCTAAATTGCCAATTGCTTCAGCACGATCAATAGCCAACAAACGCTGTAGTGACCAGTTAGACTCTAATAAAACCCGAAAGGCCTGTGCAAGATCTTCAAAAGAGTGGGAAAGCATCCTTTACGTCCTTATACGCACATTCATGAGATTTCAGTGTAAACCAAAAGTACTAAACTAACAGTATCAGGTAGATGATGGATAGATGGGCTGGCAAGTATTCTATCTGCGTGGACACTCTATGGACACTCAAAATAAAAAAGGGGTTAGCTCTACGCTAACCCCTTGTTTTATAACACGCTTTGGATGTGGCGTGAACGCGTTATTAGTTAAGACGCTCTTTGATACGAGCAGCCTTACCAGTACGCTCACGCAGGTAG
>OGQY01000315.1_pt1 | contig 40654 bp, 40 predicted proteins | sample 1553361 | NCBI WGS metagenome assembly OGQY01 (sample SAMEA2579963, study PRJEB22360) | human gut metagenome | reverse complement strand
TTAAAGGCGAAACACAAATTAACGATCAACTGACTGGTTATGGTCGTTGGGAAGCAGAGTTTGCCGGTAATAAAGCAGAGAGTGATACTGCACAGCAAAAAACGCGTCTCGCTTTTGCCGGGTTGAAATATAAAGATTTGGGTTCTTTCGATTATGGTCGTAACCTGGGCGCGTTGTATGACGTGGAAGCCTGGACCGATATGTTCCCGGAATTTGGTGGCGACTCCTCGGCGCAGACCGACAACTTTATGACCAAACGCGCCAGCGGTCTGGCGACGTATCGGAACACCGACTTCTTCGGCGTTATCGATGGCCTGAACTTAACCCTGCAATATCAAGGGAAAAACGAAAACCGCGACGTTAAAAAGCAAAACGGCGATGGCTTCGGCACGTCATTGACATATGACTTTGGCGGCAGCGATTTCGCCATTAGTGGGGCCTATACCAACTCAGATCGCACCAACGAGCAGAACCTGCAAAGCCGTGGCACAGGCAAGCGTGCAGAAGCATGGGCTACAGGTCTGAAATACGATGCCAATAATATTTATCTGGCAACTTTTTATTCTGAAACACGCAAAATGACGCCAATAACTGGCGGCTTTGCCAATAAGACACAGAACTTTGAAGCGGTCGCTCAATACCAGTTTGACTTTGGTCTGCGTCCATCGCTGGGTTATGTCTTATCGAAAGGGAAAGATATTGAAGGTATCGGTGATGAAGATCTGGTCAATTATATCGATGTCGGGGCTACGTATTATTTCAACAAAAATATGTCAGCGTTTGTTGATTATAAAATCAACCAACTGGATAGCGATAACAAATTGAATATTAATAATGATGATATTGTCGCGGTTGGCATGACCTATCAGTTTTAATGGATATTGCCGGATGTGATACATCCGGCACATTTCACTCACGCCGTTAACTTCACCGGTTCATCACGAAAATCATCCGCCGGTTCCAGCTTCAGATTCAGCGTCGTCAGCAGTTCACGCAGCTTCTCGTGAAACTCACGCAGGGTGTGCTCCAGTCGTTCAACCACTTCAGTGTCTTTTACCGGAACACTCTTCCAGTCGCCTGCTTTATCGAACAGACCAAACTGGTAACTGTAGGTAAAACGGGATTCCTGCGCTTCAAGCTCCATCCACCAGCCCCAGAACTCACGCACTTCCGGTGCAGGTTTCACGTTGACGCATACAGCCAGACAATCGAAAAAGAATCGATTATCTTCGCACTTACCTTCACGAATATACGGGCCTAGTGCGGTAAATTTTTTGATCAATCTGCTCTTCGGGTGTCCACTCGGTAACGTCATTGCTATCTCCTGTTGTGATGCAACTGTTTTACCAAATTGGCAAAATTTAGCAAATTTTTAACACAAACGTTTTTCGATCCAGTCTGTGATTTCCTGAAGACCTTTGTCAAAATTCCGATACACCGGGTTAAATGGGATCTCTAATAATTTACCGTCAGCAGATGATGAGGTGATTAAGCGTGAGTCCTCTTCCGGGCTGAACGGATCGTTCTTCCAGTAGCCTGATAACATTGGCGTTGGGCAGCGACGTCCCAGCAATCCTTGCACTTTTAATGAATAGCGATTCAGCTCCACGCGCAACGCTTCATCGGAAGCATCATGCATCCCCAAACGACTGGCCAGAACGTCAAGATACATTTCCGGCACCTGTTGCTGGCACTTAAAATCACTCAACAGGGTATGAACTACCGGACCAAGACAGGCAACCGCTTTCAGACGCGGCGATTCAAGATATGCCAGACGCACGGCAACGTTAGCGCCGAAACGGAAACCAAAGGCCGCGACGCGAGTGTGATCCACCCACGGTACGTTAGGCAGCGCCTTTAAGACGTGCTGATGCAACAGGCTGGAGTCCTGGGTGAGCTTCCATTTTGAAGAAAAGCCCACCGATGGCATATCAATAGTCAGCATCGCAATGCCGCGCGGCGCAAAATAACGTTCATACAGGCTGTAATAGTCCGTCTGCATCGCATCCAGACCACCACACATTAATACTGTCGGGAACGGGCCATCGCCTTTCGGCATATGCAAAAAGCCGGTGATGGGCGCACCGCCGGGTACGGTAAACTCCATCTGCCGCATCGTGCCCGGCAGACGCTGGGCGGCCTCTTCATAGGCGCGGTTTGATAAAGCCTGCGCTTGCTCGGCCAGGTCATCTCCTTTCAGATGAGGATAGGCGGCAATGTTGTACAACGTAGCCGCATGCAGCCAGTGTCGACCACTGAGTTGCGGATCTTCTTCCGCACAGGCTTTTTGTTGCCACACCATCGCCTGGGTGGCCCACTCATAAATCCAGTTGCCACCACGGTAGCCAATCACAGTATCGTATAAATCATCGTCGGTACGTTCAGCATCGCTCATCACAATACGTGCCTGGACGTCGAGGATTTCACGTGGGTCAATACCGCGCCAGATCCACATCAGACGGTTAATCATGCGATACCAGTGAGGGATGGTTTTACCATCAAGAGCCGACTGCACAGGCGGTTGTGCGCCGTGATTAAAGCGGCGGACTAGCGTCGAGGTTTCAGGATGTTTAAAGCGGGGTTTGAACAGGGTTTCGCTCAGGTTTGCCTGTGTCATGGATGCAGCCTCCAGAATACTTACTGGAAACTATTGTAACCTGCCTGAAGTTAAAAAGAACAACGCCCGGCAGTGCCAGGCGTTGAAAAGATTAGCGACCGGAGATTGGCGGGACGAATACGACGCCCATATCCCACGGCTGTTCGATCCAGGTATCTTGCGGGATATCAACAACATAGTCATCAACCAGCGGACGACCAGCCGGTTTTGCGAAGATGGTGACAAAGTGCGCTTTTGGATACATTTCACGAATCGCAACCGCAGTACCACCGGTATCCACCAGGTCATCAATAACGATGAAGCCTTCGCCATCGCCTTCTGCGCGTTTCAGCACTTTAAGCTCGCGCTGGTTGTCGTGATCGTAGCTGGAAATACAAACGGTATCGACATGACGAATACCCAGTTCACGCGCCAGTAACGCACCCGGTACCAGACCGCCACGGCTTACGGCAATAATGCCTTTCCATTGTTCAGAAGGCATCAGTCGGCTTGCGAGTTTACGTGCATGGATCTGCAACATGTCCCAGGTGACGATGTATTTTTCGCTCATGTGAAGTGTCCCAGCCTGTTTATCTACGGCTTAAAAAGTGTTCGAGGGGAAAATAGGTTGCGCGAGATTATAGAGATCTGGCGCACTAAAAACCAGTATTTCACATGAGTCCGCGTCTTTTTACGCACTGCCTCTCCCTGACGCGGGATAAAGTGGTATTCTCAAACATATCTCGCAAGCCTGTCTTGTGTTGACAACATTTTCTGCTAACCCTGTGACCTGCAATACTGTTTTGCGGGTGATCGACAAGGAGACTTAACGTGTCTGAACTGTCTCAATTATCTCCACAGCCGCTGTGGGATATTTTTGCCAAAATCTGTTCTATTCCTCACCCGTCCTATCATGAAGAGCAACTCGCTGAATACATTGTTGGTTGGGCAAAAGAGAAAGGTTTCCATGTCGAACGCGATCAGGTAGGTAATATCCTGATTCGTAAACCTGCCACCGCAGGTATGGAAAATCGTAAACCGGTCGTCTTGCAGGCCCACCTCGATATGGTGCCGCAGAAAAATAACGACACCGTGCATGACTTCACGAAAGATCCTATCCAGCCTTATATTGATGGCGAATGGGTTAAAGCGCGCGGCACCACGCTGGGTGCAGATAACGGCATTGGTATGGCGTCTGCGCTGGCGGTTCTGGCTGACGAAAACGTGGTTCACGGCCCGCTGGAAGTGCTGCTGACCATGACCGAAGAAGCCGGTATGGACGGTGCGTTCGGCTTACAGAGCAACTGGTTGCAGGCTGATATTCTGATTAACACCGACTCCGAAGAAGAAGGTGAAATCTACATGGGTTGCGCGGGGGGTATCGACTTCACCTCCAACCTGCATTTGGATCGTGAAGCGGTTCCAGCTGGCTTTGAAACCTTCAAGTTAACCTTAAAAGGTCTAAAAGGCGGTCACTCCGGCGGTGAAATCCACGTTGGCCTGGGTAATGCCAACAAACTGCTGGTGCGCTTCCTGGCGGGTCATGCGGAAGAGCTGGACCTGCGCCTTATCGATTTCAACGGTGGCACACTGCGTAACGCCATCCCGCGTGAAGCCTTTGCGACCATTGCTGTCGCAGCTGATAAAGTCGACGCCCTGAAATCTCTGGTGAATACCTATCAGGACATCCTGAAAAACGAGCTGGCAGAGAAAGAGAAGAATCTGGCCTTGTTGCTGGACTCTGTAGCGAACGATAAAGCTGCTCTGATTGCGAAATCTCGCGATACCTTTATTCGTCTGCTGAACGCCACCCCGAACGGTGTGATCCGCAATTCCGACGTGGCAAAAGGTGTGGTCGAAACCTCCCTGAACGTCGGTGTGGTGACCATGACTGACAATAACGTAGAAATTCACTGCCTGATCCGTTCACTGATCGACAGCGGTAAAGACTACGTGGTGAGCATGCTGGATTCGCTGGGTAAACTGGCTGGCGCGAAAACCGAAGCGAAAGGCGCATATCCTGGCTGGCAGCCGGACGCTAATTCTCCGGTGATGCATCTGGTACGTGAAACCTATCAGCGCCTGTTCAACAAGACGCCGAACATCCAGATTATCCACGCGGGCCTGGAATGTGGTCTGTTTAAAAAACCGTATCCGGAAATGGACATGGTTTCTATCGGGCCAACTATCACCGGTCCACACTCTCCGGATGAGCAAGTTCACATCAAAAGCGTAGGTCATTACTGGACACTGCTGACTGAACTGCTGAAAGAAATTCCGGCGAAGTAATTATTTGATTTGCTGCCGGATGGCGTTTAATCGCCTTCCGGCAGTTTCATCCTTCATTATCCTTCGATAAAAGCCATCCCTGTAAATGTCCGTCGCGGGTTGCCACGTTCAATCTGGTGATGGAACATTCGCCGCTGCGATTTCAGCGCCGCGCTATTTTCCTGTTGCTGCTGCTCCAGCTTCCAGGCAATCAGCAATCGCGCCAGCCGTTTGTTAGCATGCTGGCTGCGCTCTGACTGAACCTTCACGCTAATACCGGATGCCAGATGCGTGGCGCGTACCGCCGAGTCGGTTTTATTGACATGTTGACCGCCCGGCCCCGACGAACGCAGCGTCTCATAACGGATTGCATCCGATTGTTCCTTCTCATCAGCGGTAAAACGCCCAATGCCCAGAAACCAGTTTTTGCGCCCATGATGAGGCCGATACGGACTCGGACAAATCCACTGAATAGTGCCACACCAGCTTTCGCTTAATGCCCATGCGTTATCGCCATCCAGAGAAACCAGCGCCGAACGCAGCGTGTCAGAGTAGCGGCCCGTTTCTGTTTCCAGCACCGTTACAGCGACGTCTTGTCGGGTAAAAACGACCAACAGAGAAGAACGCTGCGCCAATCGGGTAGCCGCGTCCGGGGTGTAAATCTGGCATCCCCACTACGCGCTGCATGTTGGGTAAATTTGCCGTGGTGTGTAATTGTTGGATCGCTAAACTCTCGATCCACAGGTCATCAGATGCGATGGTAAATACCGCATCGGATAAGGGACGAATATATTTGCCCATGTACCATTCCATTTATACTCGTCATACTTCAAGTTGCATGTACTGCGACTCGAATTATTTAGAGTATATAAATATAAAAATCAGGAAATGGCAAACGAATCCAGGGCAAGAAAAAAAGAATTAATCCTGGAAAGGTCTGCAAAGAGTCATTGATAAAGGATTTGTCATGATTTACCTCCTTGCAGTTTGTGGAATAAGAAAACGCGCACATACCAGGCGGGCGTTATTTTCATTGCAAGCTGGATTTAATATTGCGGTTTATATCGCATATAAAAATTAGTAAACCACGTTCCCCGGCATTCAACGCGCTGCTGCTTAACTGTCTGAAAACCATAACGTTCAAAAAAGGGTTTTGCGGTTATGCTGGCGTCCACCGTAAGTTCGGATTCAGACTTAATCAAAGGTTTTAACAAAGCGCAGGCAACCCCGCGGCGGGTGTATTCAGGGTCAACAAATAACATATCGATATAACGTTCAACGCAGGTAATAAAACCAACCGGTTGTGCATTAATGACGGCAACCCGCACTTGTGATTTCGCGAGTTTCTCCTTCCAGCGAGATTCGTCAATCTGCGCCCAGGCGGCAATTTGTTGTGGTGAATAATGCTGACTGGAGATCATCGTAACCGCTCTAATGAAAATAGCGCATAGTTGCTGAAAATCGCCAGGCTGATAGTCTCTTATTTGTATGTTATTCATAATATAAATTCAAAAACGCATGCGAAACGCTTCTGCCATTTTCCCAATTTTATGCATTTGGTTGTTATCTCGAGCCTGTTTATGAGGTTCAGGTTTCAGAATGGCAATGAGCAACCATGCTTGCTCATCAAACGCACCCTGACAATATACCAAATGCGCTTCGTCATTCGTTCTGCTGAATTGGCGCAACTGTGGCGGAAATGGATTATTCACATTTGCCAGATGAATATGAGCAACTCGCTCAAATTTGATTAATGGCCAGGTAAACGAGTCGTCGTAGAGTGCATCGCGACCAAATATATCTGGCAAAACACCGTCACGCTTATAGGAAATAAAATCCGCCGTTAACGCATCAAGTTCCTCTGCTGTAAGTTGCAGGCGAATAAGTTTTGTTTTGAATACCCGCATCCTTATTCCTTAAAGTCATTGAAATCATCATCCGTCATATCATTAAGATATTTTTCAGCTCGGCGTGTAATTTCCTCTAATCTTGCAGCACTTGGACGGAAGCGCGCCTTTATGGGCTTTTTCTCCTCTTGTTCAGCAAGCATGTCCATTAACGCTTCGAATGCGCTGGCACTTAAGAGATATCCTGCGGGGCGATTATTAGAAAGAACCGCAACCGGTTGATCAATAAAGTATTTAGCTGGGTTTTTACGTAACTCAGTAATATTGACCGATTTTTCAGCGAGAATTCGATGCATGCAGTGATCCCCTCATAATAATGCACACCAGAATAGACATAATAGTATACATCATAATCCCAGCACCAGTTGTCTTTCCATTTGCGGATCAAGCAACGTCACATGCAGCCCCACCAGTCGCACACCGCGCCCGCCGCGGCGTTCATCCCAGGTTTTACGCGCGGTGGCGATTAAGTCAGCTTTATTCAGCCGCGGCCAGACGTGCTCCTGAGTGGTTTGCTGAAAATCATCAAACTTTAATTTCACCCCCTGGCGAGCAATCAGTAAATCAGGTTTCACCTTTGCCAGACGGCGTTCAAGTTCCGGATACAGCCGCTCGATAATCGCTTCACATTCAGACCAGTGGTGGATATCTTCCGCCATCGTGCGTTCCACGCCGACGGATTTTCGCAACCGTTCGCTGTTAACGTCGCGCTCGTCAATCCCCTGACTACGCTCCCACAAAATGCGGCCAAATTTGCCAAAGCGTTTAAGCAGCATCACCAGATCACACTTTTGTACATCACCGCAGGTTCGTAGCCCCATCGCTTCCAGTTTTGCCGCCGAGACTTTGCCGACGCCGGGGATTTTTGCCAGTGGTAAGGTTTGTAAAAATGCCGGAACTTCTGCCGGCGTAATCACAAACTGGCCGTTGGGTTTATTCATGTCGGAGGCGATTTTGGCGAGAAACTTTACGGGTGCCACGCCCGCAGACGCCGTCAGTTGCAGCTCGTTGAAAATCGTCTGGCGGATTTCCTGGGCGATGAGGGTCGCAGAACCGTGGCAATGGACGCTATCGGTGACGTCGAGATAAGCCTCATCCAGTGACAACGGTTCAATACGCGAGGTGTAGCGCGAGAAGATTTCGCGGATATGATTTGAGGCTTCTTTGTAGGCGTCAAAGCGCCCCGGAAGCAAGGTGAGATGCGGGCATAATTTGAGCGCCATCCCTGTCGGCATAGCGCTACGTACGCCAAATTTACGCGCGGGATAATTGGCGGTACTGATCACCCCCCGACGTTCGCGGCTGCCGCCAATAGCAATAGGGATATCGCGCAGGGCGGGATTGTCGCGCATCTCCACCGCTGCGAAAAAGCAGTCCATATCCACATGAATGATTTTACGCATTGCTCACCTCTCAACACTGGTAAAGTATACAGTGTTTTCAGGGTTTGAGAAATGCGTAAAGATTCAGCAATCTGCCCCCTTATCGCCGGATGCGACGCTGGCACGTCTTGTCCAGACTACAAGAGGTAGTTTTTGCTACCCGTGCTGTTTATCCAGCTTTTGTACCAACGGCTGCACCACTTTGTCGCCATGCTGGCCAAAATATTGATACAGCGTATCGGACGCGCTTTTGGTCAGCACCATAATCTCAATACGTCGGTTACCCGCGCTTTGCGGATTTTTGGTATCCAGCAACATCTGGTCAGCCATCGCACTCACCTGCATCACTTTATCTTCTGGCATTCCGGCTTCTTCCAGCACGCGACGAGCCGAAAGCGCGCGGTCGCCCGAAAGGTTCCAGTTGTTGTAGATATTGTTTTTATAGGCCATCGCATCGGTATGCCCGGTAATAATAATTTTGTTATCGAGCGAGTCGAACACTGGCGCGAGCTCCACCAGCAGCGTTTTAAAGAACGGCATAATCTTCGCGCTGCCGCGTTCAAACATATTGCGGTTCTGGTCGTCTTTAATCAGCACGCGCAATCCCTGCGGGACAATTTCCATCTCCAGATTCGCTTCCATATGCGCATCGCGGGCGATGATGTTGATATCGGTCGCCAGTTCGCCAAGCTCGGTGGCGGATTTCTTCTTAAGCAGCGCCGTTTTCTCGTTCACATCGCGCACTTTTTTCTCCGTCTCTTCCGGCACCGCCACGGTAGCGGGTTTCGGCGGGTGGGTCGGGCTAATTTTATTTAACGGCGACAATCCACCGCCGTTGAAAATCGACTGCCCGTGCAGCGCGGCGATAATGCTTTCCCGCTCAGATTTACTGACGCTGTTGACAATCCACAGCGTCATAAACAGCGCCATCATTGCCAGAGTAAAGTCGGCAAAGGCCACTTTCCACGCCCCGCCGTGATGCCCGGCATGGTTCTTTTTGATCTGCCGCCGGACGATGGTCGTTTTTGCCCCGCGCTCGCGGCGGTTGCCCGTCTTTCTCATGCTTAATCTTGCTCCAGCATCGCATTCACCCACGCGTCGAGGTTAGCGAAGGTCGGCTTGGATGCCAGATGCAGCAACTTACGTCCCGCATCTACCGCCAGCAGGGTCGGTTTACCGCCCGCCTGGGCTACCAGCACGGTACGCACACACTCCAGCAGAGAATGTTCCGCCCGCGCCTGTTGTTCCATGGCGTTGGCGAGCGGGTCCATCAGGCAATAACAGATAAATACGCCTAAAAACGTCCCCACCAGCGCCGCCGCCACTTTCAGGCCAATCAGGGCGATAGATCCATCAATCGACTGCATGGTGATGATGATGCCCAACACCGCCGCACAAATGCCAAACCCTGGCATCGCTTCGGCGGTACGTTGCAGCGAACGCGACGGCGTTAGCAGCGACTCTTCGGCGGTGTCCAGTTCCTGATCGAGAATGCCTTCCAGTTCATGGGCGTCAATTTTGCCCATCGCCATCAGGCGAAAGTTATCGGCAATAAAGGTCACCAGCCGCTTCTGGGTTAACACCAGCGGGTATTTCTGGAAAACAGTGCTCTCTTCCGGCTGCTCAATGTGCTGATCCAGCATGCGCAGGCCGCCGTTTTGCACCATTTCGAGCAATTCATACAGGCACATTAATAGCTGACGCTGAAACTCCGGCCCGAGCTGTTTTTTACTGATCACGCCTTTGATTTGATGGGCGATTTCTTTCAGCACATGTTTTGGGTTGCCAATAATCATCGCCCCAAAACCGGCCCCTAAAATAATAACTATCTCTGCAGGTTGCCAGATAGCAATTAATTGCCCGCCCGCTTCAAAGTACCCGCCAAATACGCAGCCGAGCACCACCAATAAACCTACTATTTTTTGCATAATTTTTTCACTTTAATTCGGATAGACAAAATCACGAATTTTCTGCGCGATCTGTTTATTCAATTGACAAATTCTGGCTTCGGTCAGTCCTAATACCAGCGCGATCTCTTTGAGATTCATCTCATGCTGGTAATACATAGAGAGGATCAGTTGCTCTTTTTCACTCAATTGTGAAAGCGCGTGTTGCAGCATTTGCTGGGTAATGATTTGTTCTTCCAGCTCTCTTCCGGCAAGCGGGATACTGTGGCCTTCAACGCCAAGCAATTCATCCAGACTGGCGAGGGTTTCCGCACCTTCCAGTTGAAGATATTCGAGATAATCTTCATGAGAAATGCCCTCGCGAACCAGTTCCTGCCACTCTGGTTCGTGCCCCAGTTTTTTACGCGTCTCACGAATCAGGTCTTTCATCTGATGATATTTCTGCCGCAACTGCCGCGGTCGCCAGTCGAGCGCACGCAGCTCATCAAGGATCGCGCCGCGAATTCGATGCACGGCATAACCTGCAAAACCTTCATCAGGCAGCCCGTAGCGACGAATGGCATTAAGCAGCCCCATTAACGCCGTTTGTTCCATATCCTGGCGGTCAATAATGCAGTTGCACTGCGGCGCGAGTTGCCGCACCACTTTGCGCACCAGCGGTAAATAGGCCTGTAAATAGTGGCTCTCCTGCTGCGGGGTTAATAGCGGCGCGGCAGTAAATTCTTCTGACTCGAATACGTCCTGTAGCATGTTTATATCCGTCTGGTGATTACTGGAAGACCACTTTTTTCACCAGCAAATCCTTATACGGTGTGCTCATTTTGCGACGCTGAAGATCTTTCTTTAGCGCATCAGAAATCAGTTTGCGGATGGCCGATATTTTCATGCCACGCAAATCTTCAAATTTCATTTCCGTCAGGCACTCAACCGCAATGCTTTGATACAGCGGCTCCTGATGTTTTATTTTTTCGGCCTCTTTATCACTGGCGACCACCATGACTAATTCCGCCGACAAATAATGATCCGCGCCGTTGTTGTCATGCAGAGTGACAATGGTTTCCGGCAACGTCACAAACACGCTTTTGCTTTCATCCATCGTTTCCACCGATTCCATCCGCGCTACGGCAGTCGGTTTTCCTTTTCCGGCATAATGATGCCAGACTCCCCACCCTGCCCCGGCTCCTACCACCAACGCCAGAACGGCACTGACCACGCCTGCCACCACAATTCTCTTCATCTTGCTTTTACACTTTGATCAAAACGGATTCGTTTTGTTGAAATTGAGGCTCATCATCAAGCTGTAAGGCGGCACTCACCTCCTCCTGCTGATGGCCCGACTGTTGTTGCTGCTGCGACTGCCCTTCGGAGGAGACCTGCACGTTCACCTCCATAAAATTTTGCGCCGTCAGATGCTGGCGAAGATCGTCGCTAAACTGCTGCAACGCGCGACAAACCTCACTTTGGTTAGCGCCGATATGCACCGTCAGTTTGCCGCTATCCAGTTGCACAGCGATCTCGAGCTTGCCAAGCGACGGTGGATCAAGGCGGATTGTCGAGATCTGCTGCTGTTTGTTGAGCTGGAAATGGATCTGATCTTTCAAAAGCGTCGTCAATTTTTCACCCAGCTCGTCCATCGAGAGGGTGACAGGTTTAGTGGCAATCTCCTGATGATCGCTGACCCGTTCCGGCGTTTTAACTGGCAACACAACGCGCGAAATGACGGGTTCTGTTTCTGCTGCTTTATCGCTTTTACGCTCTACTGGAGGACGCGTGGTCACACGGGTCGGCTCAGGCTTCGCGCGTTCTGGTTTAGCGGGCGTGCGCTGTTGCACCGGCGCAATGGCGCGTAAATCTTCACTGGCGTAAGTTGCCAGTCTGGCCTGCTGTTCAGGCTTTGCCTGCGGCAACTGGCTGACCAGCTCCTGTAATTGCGGTGGTAACGACGTGAGTTCCTGCTGCATCGGGTGTTGCGGTGTGTTTTGCGCCGCCGCTTTCGTCAGTTGCCGGATAACCGGAGATGTCGCCACGTTTCGCGGCTGCGGCGTGTCCTGATGCGGCGCGGCAGGTTGCGGCAGTAACAGCGCCATTAGCGCCTGCATCGCTGCCGGATCGCTCTCCTGCGGGCGCGTCACCTGTTGCTGGGGGGATTTAGCGCTATGAACGCGCTCCGCCACCGCGGCCACCGCCATTTTCGGCAGGGTAAAAGCAGGTACGTTTTCACCGCTCACCGGCGGCAAAATGTCCGTTTTCAGCGCGGCGGTTTGCGCAAGCGTTCCGAGCGTGGCAAGCAATGCCGGATTCATGGCTTCTCCGAAAGTAAATTAACAATTGAGTAGGCCAGCACGCCTTCCTGATGTTGCTGGTGTCTCTCCATGCGTGCTTTCAGCACTTCAGTTCTCTGCTCGCGTCGGGCAATCAATACGCTAAACGCGGCATGAAGTTGCGCTTTCACCACACGCAATTGTGCAGCGTCAGTTTCAGCCTCTTCATAGACATGAAACTGGCGCATCAACTGCTGATGCAGCACCGGAAGGCGTCGCCAGCGCTGTTTATCCAGTGCTTCGTTCATCGCCGTAACCAGCGCGAAAAGTTGCCTGCGTTCTTTTTCCATTGCGTTAACCCAGCTTGCCCGAAAGCCCTTCCCAGCCTTCGCGCAGGTTGCTTAAAATCAGCATCACTTCATCGATTTTCTCTGCCGACAGTTCGCCGCTGGCCTCATACAAACGATAAACACAGTGGTCATACAGACGCGAAAGATTCACCACCAGCTCGCCGCCGGTTTCAAACTCCAGCGAACTGGTGAGCGCATTGAGAATATCGATGCATTTGTTGATGCTCTGGGCTTTCTTCTCGAAACGTCGCCCTTCAATGTGGCTTTTGGCGCGTTCCAGCTCATCCATCAGGCCAGAAAACAGCACCAGTACCAGTTCGAGAGGTGACGCCGCAGCAGTGCGAGCCGCAAGGTCAATCTCTTTATATTGCGAATAGCCATCCTGTACTTCGTACATCTTTAGGGATATTCCTTGTGAGTTACGCGAATGCCGCCATGCTGGCTTTCATGGTGTACACCTCAACCAGTGTGTTGGTGTACTCCTCAAGATAACGGTCGTAGTTGGCGTTATAGGTATCGGTAAGCTGATCGCTTTCGTCCTGAATTTTGCTCATCTGATCGTCAATGTTCTGCTGGCGCAGAGTGATGATGCCGTTGCTGGAGTCCGTATAGGTGTTAATCAGGTCGTCCATCTGCGCCACCATGCTGTTGTCACCGACGAAAATTGACGTCAGACCGTCCGGGTTTTTCGCCATTTCGTCGTTGAACTGGTCGGAGTCGATCTGCAAGTGACCGTGAGAATCGAGGGTGATGCCATAATCCACAATCGACACGCCGTTGTAACTGGCATGGGCGATGTCATCGAGCTGGTTCGCCAGTGAACTGAGTCCTGCATCACCCGCAAAGACCCCGGCGCTGCTGCTGTCATCACCGTGGGTGGTCAGCGAATCAACCGTATCGATCAAAGTGTTATAGGCATCAACAAAGGTCTGTACTTTCTCCTGGCTGGCGCTGGAATCTTCGCTGATGTTAAAGGTGGTGAGATCGCTGTCAGAATCGCTGACTTCGGTGAACGTCATGGTGACGCCGGGGATCACATCATCAAATGTATTGCTGCTGTTGGTGATCGTCGGCCCCGTGGCGCTGCCGAGATGAATAATCGCGTCCTGGGCGGAGGAAACATCCGTGGCAACGGGCGCGCTGGCGCTATCGTTGCTGGCATCATGCCCGGTCACGCTCACCGAGAACGCGCTCTGTGCTCCGGTGCTTTCGGAGGTGAGCATAATGGTGGTGGTGCCGTCGGTTTTTACCAGTGCCGCCGAAACGCCGGGATTGTCATCGGAGTCGTTAATCGCATTCACCAGCTCACTGGCATCGATAAAACCATCGCCATCACCGTTCTGATCCGCCGCCGATAGATCAATATCCATGCTGCTGTCGCCCATCGTCAGTTCAAAAGTGCCGGTGGCGGAAAAGGCGTCGTCGCCCATACTGAACGTGGTCTGCTGCCCCTGTGCCAGTTGCTCGACATAAAACGAGTAGCTTCCGCCCTGCGCCTGGGAATTGGCGGAAACGGTGGCGGAGTCATTACTACTGGAAGCAGCAAAAGTCACCGGGCCGTCGGTATCGCTGTTCAGCGCATCGACAGCACTCTGAAAATCGCTCAACGCCGAGCTGAGCGAGTCCAGGCCGCTGCTTTCAGCATCCAGCTCGCTCTGCTTCTCCTGCAAATTTGCTGCCTGAGTGGCAACATCGGCATACGCGATTTCTTGCGCAATGGTTCTTGGGTTAATCATTGATGACTCCGGATTACGATGTCAGATTATTGGCAAAAGGCGTGCCAATAATTTTTATGTGAATAATCAATTAATTGAAAAACAGGCGGAAAGACCATTTCCGGTCTGGCGGAAGAGTGCCTGCCGCAGAAAGGACAACACCGCCCGCAGGCGGTGTTGAGACTGATGACAAACGCAACATTGCCTGATGCGCTGCGCTTATCAGGCCTACAAGATTTCTGCAATATATTGAATTTGCAATACTTTGTAGGCCGGATAAGGCGTTTACGCCGCATCCGGCAATCCGCCATTACTGCAGCAGGCTGGAAACCATGCTGGACATGCTGTTGGACTGTTTCAGCATGGTGATGCCGGTTTGCATCAGCACCTGCTGTTTGGTCATGTTGGACGCTTCCGTCGCGTAGTCGGTATCCATAATGTTACCGATCGCCACTTCGGTGTTGTCCTGCATGCTGGTCAGGTTGTTGGCGGTGTCGTTAAGACGGTTGATAGACGCGCCCAGCTTGGACTGGATCTGCGAAACGTCATCCATCGCGGTAGAAATGCTGGTGATCATCTGGTTGGCCGAGCCAGACGCAGTCAGCTCAGTACCGCCAGAAACGCCCGCAGTACCCGTGGTGTCTGCCTGATCCGCGCTAAAGGAGTTGCTGATAGCAGAAAGATCCGTCACCAGCGTGTTCAGTTGGCTTGAAATGTTCACGGTCATGGTGTCGGAAGACTCCGCGCCTACCTGGAAAGTCACCGCACTCTGGAACAGGCCGTCAGTGCCGGTGTTGCTGGTGCCGGAAACACCGAACAGGTTGGTGCCGCCATAAGTAGTATTTTGCAGCATGTCAGACATCTGCTGACCCAGTTCGTCGTATTCATCCTGCATCGCCTGCAGGTCGTCGTCGCTGTAAGTGCCGTTCGCCGCCTGGGTGGAGAGATCTTTCATACGACCCAGCACATCAGACATTTCATCAAACATGCTATCTGCGGTTTGCAGCATCGCCGTCGCATCGTTAATGTTGCTCAGCGCAACGCCCATACCGCTGGACTGTGCCGTCAAACGGTTAGCAATCTGTTTGCCCGCGGCATCATCTGCTGAAGAGTTAATACGGTTACCGGTCGCCAGGCGTTCCATAGAAGTAGAAAGAGAAGAACTACTTTTGCTGATTGCATTAACGGCGGCCATTGAGGCGTTATTGGTATTCATAGATAACATGATACTGCTCCTTGGGATTAATCGTGTTCGTTTCGATACCCTGTAAAAACGACATCCCATGAGCAAACTTAAAATGACCATAAAAAATTTTTCAGTCCATTTTATCGAATGCCACTTTTAGCTAAAAAAAGCAGAACCTAAATTCAGATAAAAAGATTATTAGCAATATATGCTACATGGCCAGGTGACAAAACATGTCATCGCCAACTGATTGTTATCACTCAGATTATCAGCAGAAAAATTGATTATTACCCAACGAACTGATGCTAATATTTACATTGCGTTGCAAATAACACACATTTTACTATTGTGACTCGCCAGTCATTTCGTTACATTCTCACGCCATATAGAGATTAAGAATAATCCTATTACCATTAAATATTAATTATCACGCAGTAAAATCATCTTCTCAAGGATGTATAAGACCCTGCTTAATGCAGCGTACTATCAGGAAACATTTATCCCTTGCTAAGGTAAACTCAACTATGAGTATTATTATCAACAACTGGCGGATGGACCCGTCGCTTAATGCCTTAATTCATTGTGAAACGGGTGAAATGCGTCGTCTTGGCGAATACCATTTTATTTTGCTGGAAACATTAGCAAAAAATGCCGAGACGGTTTTATCGCGATCTTATTTATGTGCCGAAGTGTGGAAAAACCGCATTGTTGGCGGCAACAGCCTTCCTACGGCGATCCACGCCTTACGTGTTGCTATTGACGATGATGGTAAACAACAGAACATTATTAAAACCATTCCGAAGAAAGGTTATCTGTGTAATAAAGAATATATTTCCTTACCTGCATCAGCATCGGCTGAAACATTGAATATTGCAGTTGAACCGCAGGAAGTTGTTTCACCTGTTCGTGACGAAGAAACATTACCCGCCACACCATTACTCCCCGCCCGTAAAAAACGTAATTATGTGCTGGGGCTGACAATGTTAACTGTTGCCATCGCCGTTGGCTCAACCGTAGGTTATAGCTACGATAAAAATATGCCTGATACGCCGCAACTGATTAAAGAAACGGTCAATAGTCCGCGAATAAAGATATTTCATCTTAGCACTGATGGGGGGACTAATACTGCGCCATTACTTTCACAAACTCTCACTCCAGGAAAAGAAAAATTAGATAATTTATTGTCAGCGCACAATATGACCATGACAACTTATTATAAATATGTTCGTGACCGACTGGAGAGTGATATCGTTCTGCGTAACCAGTGCAACGGAAGCTGGCAATTAACCTTTAATGTGGAAAGCTGGCAGAATAGCGATATTAGTAGCGCGATGTATCAGAATTTAGAGAAGTTATTAAATACTGTGCAGAAGTGCTGATGAGTACCAATATATGCCGGATGCGACGCTAAAGGCGTCTTATCCGGCCTACCGATAATTACCCCAATAAATTCCTCACCGTCTGGCTGGAAATTCGCGCCTGGCCGTTCACCGCCTGCAATAAAACCTGATAGTTATGATTGGCGCTGTCGAGCACGCCGCCGAGATTCTCCGACGCCTGCACCGCATTTTCTGTTTGCGGGAAGCGCGACATGCCGTCGATCAACTGCCGCGCTTTTTCTTGCTGCACTGCCATCTGGGCGCGCTGCTGGTTAATGTTTTCTAATATGTGAGAAATCCCCGCCCCGCCCTGTTGCAAACTTTGCGTTAAACGCTCGGCCTCAGAGGGTTCAGCAAAGGTTTTCAGCAGAATAAACGCCGACTTATCGCCATCGGTGCGCACGCTTAAGGTGCGTTCAATATGAGGCCACTGTTTTTCGGTGGCGGAAAAACTGATGCCGTCTGCCTGCTGATGCATCTGCACGCCCACGCGGCGCAAAGCGTTGGTCAGCCGCGTCTGATACTGCCCGGTGTTGTCATCCTCAGACAGCATCACCGCCGCAAGCTGGGTCTGCCGCCCGTCAGAGACGCTGAACATCCGCGTTCCCGGCGTGGGATTGTGCACGAGATTCGCCAGATCCGGCGAGTGAAAGGCCACCCGCGCTGCCCCCTGTAACACCGGCTGCAACTGGCGGTCCACCGCACCGCCAGAAAGAGTAGTGCGTTTGTCCAGCATCTGCATCAGCGCTGAACTCGGCGCCTGCCCACCCTTACGCTGGCTATGACGATAATCGAGCAACTGCTGCTCCAGTTGCCCGAGATAATGATCCGCCTGCTGCAACGTGGTGAGCTGGTCATTAAGCTGTACGCTGTAACGCTGCGGGCGAGTGGTAATCAGCGGCGAAGCCGGATATTCACTCGCCGTCGCCGGGAGCTTTTGTTGCACCTCCTGAGTGGGCGCAACGGTTGACGACGATACCGCAGCGCTATGCGCGCCGCCGGTGGCGAGTGATGAAGATGTAAGTCCGACCTGCATACTGTTCCTGAAAGAGTTAGAGAACGCTGAACAAATTCAACTCACTCACTTTCGAGTAAGTCTTGAGGGTAGCTTCCATTGCCACTTCCAGTCCGGTAAAGGTGATCGACGCCGGGCCGTAATCGAGATCCTGTAAAGAGCCAATCAACTGATCGTTGGAGGTGGAGATATCGGTCTGCGCATCGCTCAACATCGACATGGTGTTCTGCGTCTCACCAAGTGAAGCAATCGAAGCGTTGAGGTCGTCCGAGGCGGTGTCCACTACATCAACGGCGTTCTGAATATCGCTCTGCACCTGCGGATCTGCCGGGTCAACGTCCGGGTTTTGCAGCTCCTGCGACAGGGAATTAAGCGTGTTAAGCACGTCTAAGTTGCTGCCGAAGAAATCGCTCGCCGCCACGTTGGTATCCACGTCCACGCCGTTTGACACGGTAGTCTGGCGGTGATCGCTGTTGCCCTGATAACTGTAGCTGTCGGTGACGCCATCGCGATCATCATCTACTGCCACGATCGGCGGCTGATCGTTGATAGTGCCGCCAAACACGTAGTGCCCGTCTTCGTCCTGGTAGTTCAGCGCCGCGACCATTGATTCGGTGAGCGACTCAATATCCTGCCCGAGACTTGCGAGCGAATCGGCGGTATTGGTGCCATTCGCCGCTTCCAGCAGGTCGTCGCGCACCGCCAGCAGGCTGTTGTTGACGCCATCGAGAATCGACTCCTGCTGGCTTAACCCCGCCGACGCGGAGTCGATATTGCTCTGATACTGCTCAATAGCCGACTGCTGGCGGTTCAACTGGGTGATGCGCGTGGCGGCGATGGGGTCGTCCGACGGCTGTAAAATCTGCTTGCCGGTTGCCATCTGCTCGACCACATGCGCCAGGTCGCCGGAGAGATTATTAAAGCTTTGCGTCATCGAGACGTAGGTTTGTTGGGTGGTTACTCGCATTCTCACGCTCCCGCTTAGCTGCACATTTCCAGCACCGAATCGAAAATCTCGGCGCCGGCGGAAATGACTTTCAGATTGGCTTCATAAATTTGTTGATAAGTGATCAGATTCACCGCTTCTTCGTCCATGCTGACGCCGCTGACGCTGCTCTGCTGATTTTGCGCTGCGGAATAGACATTAGACGCGGCATCGACTTCCGTCTGGTTTTGCTGACTGTAGATGCCGATATTGCTGATGATTGACGAGCACGCCTGCCCGACCGTCACGCTGCCAAGATTGTCGATTTCCAGCGGTTCGGTAGAGATATTGATCAGCGCCTGCAGGTTGTCGCTGTTACCGCTTTCGTCCGGCGAACTGGAGAACGCCAGCTCATCAGCGGTGATATCCGGGTTAACGGTCAGAGGGCCATCAGCGTTGCTGGCGTCATAAATAAACAGCGGCTCACCGGGGTTACCGTTGAGATCGTAGCCCTGCGCCAGTTGGTTGTTGACCGCATCGGCAAACTGCGACGCCATGCTGTTGATGGTGTCGGTCAGCGGCGTCAGCACATCGTTTTGATAATCAAACAGTGCGCCTAATGAACCGCCAGTGTCGGTGGTCATCGTCGAGGTGGTTCCGGCAAAAGTCAGCGACATGGTCGGAGTGCCATCGGCGTTGGTTTCCAGCGCGATGGTTGAGCTTTGCTGCCCGCTCACCAGCGGCTGACCGTTTTGCAGGGTGACATTGTAGTTGCCCTGGTCGTCGATATTGACCTGCACATCCATCATTCCGCTGAGTTCTTCCACCATCTGATCGCGAGCGTCGTACAGCGCGGAGGCGTTATCACCGTTGGCTTCGGCCTGGGCGATTTGCTGGTTATAGCTGGCGATGCCGCTGGTGAGCGTATTGATTTGCGACACCATCGCCTGCTGCTGGCTGATGATTTCCGTGCTTTGCGAGTCGATGTAATCCAACGTGTTGTCGATACGCAGCGACAGCGCCCCGGCTTCGCTGATCACCTGCTCGCGCAGGGCGGAATCATCAGGGCTGGTGGTCGCTTCATTAAAGGCGGCGAAGAAGTTGTCGAAACCGCCGCTCAGGCTGCTGTTATCGTCGCTCAGTACCGCTTCCAGTTGACTAAGATACCCTTGCTGGGTGCTGTAATAGCCGTAATCGCTGGCGGCATACCACACCTGATTCACCTGATACTGGTTAGAGACGCGGCGAATGCTGTCGACCTGCACGCCGTTACCGGCGCTGTTCGACGAACCACCGCTGGCGCCGATGGTGCTGATCTCCGCCACCTGGCGGGTATAGCCCGTAGTCATGGCGTTAGCGGTGTTTTGCGCCGTGACGTTCAGCTCCACCTGCGCCGTTGATGCGCCGCTGTAGCCGATGTTGATCATGTCCATGTTGGATCCTTACCGGTAAATCGTGCCGGTTAAAAGCGGCGTGAAGATGGGGATTCTTAAGTTCCGTAAACCGGGTGCCAAACGCCGGATGCGGCCTACATACGGGCACAAACATAAAAATATGTGCGGACTCGTAGGCCTGATAAGACGCGACAGCGTCGCATCAGGCACCAAACGCCGGATGCGGCGTGAACGCCTTATCCGGCCTACATACGGGCGCAAACATAAAAATATGTGCGGGCCCGTAGGCCTGATAAGACGCAAAGCGTCGCATCAGGCACCGCGCATAATTGCCGGATGCGGCGTGACGCCTTATCCGGCCTACGGTTTGGGCACAGGCTTGTAGGCCTGATAAGACGCAAAGCGTCGCATCAGGCACCGTGCATAATTGCCGGATGCGGCGTGAACGCCTTATCCGGCCTACGATGTGCGGTTACGAGCCGCGCAATAAGCGGTTGCCCGCGTCGCTGATATCTTCTGCGGTTTTCATCATCTTGATCTGCGCTTCAAACTGACGGTTCATGGCGATAGACGACATCATCTCGCTCACCGCCGAGACGTTGCTGCCCTCCAGAAAACCGCCGCTGACTTTGATGTTTTCATCGCGCTGAGCCAGAACGCCATCGGCAGTCACCAGCATCCCTTCGCCGTTTTTCGCCAGGTCAGCGACCGGAATATCCACCAGCTTCAGGCGGTCGATATCCATCGTCGCGGTCACATCGCCGTCATCGGGCGTCACCGAGAGCGTACCGTCGCTGCCAAACGAGGCGATGGCGTTCGGCGGCAGAATGATCGGCCCGTTATCTCCCAGCACCAGATTGCCGTCGATGGTCAGTTGCCCCTGGTCGTCCTGCTGGATGTTGCCGTTGCGGGTATAGACTTCGTTGCCGTTTTTATCCTGCACCGCAATGTAACCCGCGCCCTGAATCGCCACGTCCAGCGGGCGTTCGGTCTTCTCCGCCACACCCGTACTGTCGTTCACGCCGCTGGCCCCTTCCTGCGCCATATAGCGCGTATCGAAGCCGCCGCCTTTCACCTTGTCGTTGGTCGCCATCGCCATGTCGGCACGAAAACCGTTGGTGTTGACGTTCGCCAGGTTGTTGGCGCTAATTTGTTGCTCGTACAAAGTCTGGGAAGCCCCGCTCAGGGCGGTATAAATCAAGCGATCCATTACATTGCCTGGAACAGCGCGTCATCGAGCTGCGTGCTGGTGGCGATAACTTTGGTGTTGGCCTGGTAGTTACGCTGGGCGGTCATCAGGTTGACCAGTTCGCTGGTGATATCGACGTTGGAGCTTTCGAGCACGCCCGACGACAGCGTGCCGCAGGTGCCGGAACCAGGAACGCCAATCAGCGGCGTACCCGATTCCCCGGTTTGTACCCACGCGGTGCCACTCACCGCCTCCAGACCGTTTTCATTCGGGAAGGTTGCCAGCACCACCTGCCCCTGCAACATGCGCTCGCCGTTGCTGTAGGTGGCGTAAACTTTGCCATCGTCATCGACCTGCACACCGTTTTGCGTTGCGGAGGCGTAGCCGTTGGCGGAATTGGTGGTGACCGAGAAGTCAGAGCCGTATTGCGTACAGGTGGAGTAATTGACGGTTAAATCGATGGGGGCGGCGGCATCGGTCTGAAACTCAATCGTCTGCGGCGTGGTGGGCGAGGTTAGTTTCCCGGTATTCGGGTCGAAGGTTAATGTCGTCGCCGGAACGCCAGTCTGCTGCTGACCATCGAAGGTATACTGCACTTCCCAGGTGTTATCGCTGGTTTTGGTGAAGTACTGGCATACCGAGTGTTCGTTACCCAATGAGTCATACACCGTGGTGGTGTAGCTGTCGGTATACGAGCTGCTGTTGGCCGGGTCGAACGGTACGGTAGTGCGATCGATAGCCGCGTCGCTGGCGTTGAAGTTGGCGGTAAAAGTCAGGCTGCTGCTGGCCTGCGCCGGAATATTGCCGGTTTTTATCTGGATATCGGTGACCGTGCCGGTTTGCAGGGTGCCGCTATCATCGACCGGATAGCCCTGCAAGTAATCACCCGAGGCGTTAACGATATAGCCGTTTTTGTCGGTTTCAAACGAGCCGCCACGGGTATAAGAGATATTGCCCGCGCTGTCGCAGGTAACAAAAAAGCCGTCGTCGTTAATCGCCAGATCCAGCGCGTTACCGGTGGAGACCAGCGAACCACCGCGCGAAATACTCTGCGCCGTACCCGTCACGCTGACGCCCATTGCCTGGCTTCCGGCATACATAGCTGAAAACTGGGTGGTCATCGACTTATAGCCCACCGTTCCGGCATTGGCGATGTTGTTACTGATCCCGTCGAGCTGTTCGTTAACGGCATTCAGCCCCGTTGCGGCAATTTCATAACTCATTGTTTCTTCCTGTTAATTCAAATTTTTGACAGCGTACCCGTTGTTTTGCCGGATGCGGCGTGAACGCCTTATCCGGCCTACATATGGGTGCAAACATAAAAATATGCGTGGACTCGTAGGCCTGATAAGACGCGCACGCGTCGCATCAGGCATCTTGCACCTAACGCCGGATGCGGCGTGAACGCCTTATCCGGCCTACAAAACCATGCAGATTCAATACATTGCAGTTTCATGTAGGCCTGATAAGCGAAGCGCATCAGGCAATTTGGCACCGGTCATCACGCTACATCACTGTCGGTATCGGGTACGCCAAACTGGCTAATCATGGTGAATGGCACTTCGCCCACGCCTGCAACGTTGAGCACCGGAGAGCTACCGTCGAGCGGGATGCGCACATCTTCCACTTCGCCGGAGACTTCAATCGGCACCTCTTCTTCCCCGGTGTTGGTCACCACCGAAACGTCGTAATCACCCGGCGGAATGCCGTAATCAGCCGGATTAATCGAGAAATCGACCTGGCCTGGCCCCACGGAAGAACTGCCCTCCGGGATCAGCGAGACGGTGTAGTCATCGCCTGCGGCATCGGTAAAGTGGAGATCGGCGGTAGTACAGGCGTCGTCCAGCGTCGCGCGGCCGTTAATGGTCTGGTCGCTCACCTGCAAGGCGGTGGTCTGCACCATAATGTCGTCACCCACCAGGTTGCCGAGCGCCATCACCTGAATGTTGCTCATCAGCACCGCGTTGGTGTTGGCCTGCACGCTCATCTCTTCCATCATCGCCACCTGCGCCATCGACGAAAGCTGGTCGATATATTCGGTAGCGTCGGTCGGGTCAGTCGGGTCCTGGTTTTGGATCTCCGCGACAAACAGCGTCAGGAAAGTATCGACGGGCGAGCTATCGCTGCTGCTTTGCGTATCGCTGGCCGCCACGGTGTTGTTTTCCGCCGTGGCGGTCGGCTGCGGCGATTGCGCATTCAGCGCCAGGGTATTCATCAGGCTTCTCCCAGTTTCAGCAGGCTTTGCTGCATACTTTTCACGTTGTTGAGCACATCGACGTTGGTTTCAAAATCGCGCGAGGCCGACATCATGTCCGCCATCTGTTCCACCACGTTGACGTCGGGATACCAGACATCACCGTTGGCGTCGGCCAGCGGCGAATGCGGCTCATAGTGTTTCACCGCCCCGCCGGTTTGCAGCACGTCCTGCACCTGTACGCTCGCACCGTCGATCGCGTGGCGATGCGTTCCCGCCAACAAACTGTGGTGATACACCGCGGCAAACACCGGGCTACGCGCTTTATACGCCTGCGCCTCGCTGCTGGCGGGTGCATTGGCATTCGCCAGGTTACTGGCAACGGTATTCAGACGCAGCGTTTGCGCCGTCATCGCTGAGCCAGAAATCTGATAGATATCAGTAAAAGACATGCTTATTTCCCTTCAATGGCCTCTCTGATGCCGCTGATTTGCAGATTCAGAAAGGTCAGACTGCTTTGATAATCCATACTATTTTGTGAAAACCGTGCCTGTTCGCTGTTCAGTTCCACGGTGTTGCCATCTTCCGACGGCTGCATCGGTACGCGGTACTGGACATCCACCGCCGCGTTATTTGCCCGTTGCATCTCCCTGGCAAAATCAATATCTTTAGCCTTGAAATTTGGCGTATCGACATTCGCCAGATTCGCAGTCAGTAGCTCGGTCCTCTCAAGACGTAACTTCACTGCCTGCGGATGCACTCCCAATGCTTGTTGAAAACTGATCCCCATTTCTTGCGTCACTCCTGCTCCAATCCGCATACGCTAAGCAATCGCCGTGCCATTTTTTAAGTGACTGAAGAGAAAGGGTTTATGAGTTTTCAATTTTGCGGGCGGAAGATGTTCTTCCTCCTGACGCTGGCCTTACCGGGCTACGCCGCCGTCCATCCCGTGCAACATAGCGCGCGGGAACAAGTCAACGCTCAGGTACTGAACGCCGCCAGCCAGCAGATTGAATCACTGGCGCAACAGCGGCAGTGGCATGACTATCGCTACACCTTTAACGTCTACATTCCCTCGCAGATTGCGACCGCCACGCCCTGTGCTACGACACCTGGCGTCACACTGACTTCGCCTGCAGACATCGCCCTCAACCGGATTAACTTCACCGTCAGTTGCCCACAAAACTGGCAGATGAACGTGGCGGTACGCCCGGATGTGCGGGTGCCGGTGGTGATGGCAAAGTCAGTGATTGCCCGCGACACGCCGCTTACGGCAAATGATGTGGAGTTGAAGCCCTACAACGTCAGCGCCCAGCGGCGGGATGTGTTGATGGAGCTCAATGACGCAATTGGTTTAAGCAGTAAGCACGCGCTGCAACCGGGTAAACCGCTCACCAAAGAAGAGCTGGTTTCTCCAGTGCTGGTCGAGCGCGATCAGCCGGTGATGATTGTTTACCAGAGCGCGGGGATCACCGCCTCAATGCCCGGCGTGGCGCTGAAAAATGGCCGCAAAGGCGAGATGGTGAAAGTGCGCAATGCCAACAGCCAGCGGGTCATCAGCGCGAGGGTGGCGGAAAGCGGTATGGTGACAACGGTAAGCGCGGAGTAATTTGCTTCGATACCGCGTAGCATATGTATGACTATCTCCCAATATTATGACTTTCTGACAAATTTCATCGTGTCTTTTGGATAATTATTGAGCATTCAATCACTACTGTTTAAATATCCAGATGGTAACTATTTCATCTGGGTCAAATGAGTGATATTGTATCACCAATAAGACCTATGGGGGTGCTATGTCTGAATTTGAATTACTCGTGAAAGATCTTCTTTTAAAATCAGAAGAAGACGAGAAAAAGCGACAAGAAAAAGATCGAGAATTAATTTCAAAGGTTCTTGAAATCTATGATCAAAAATATGTTGCAGAACTTCTACGAAAACTAGGAAAAAATGAATGGAGCAGAGAAACACTTAACCGTTGGATAAATGGGAAGTGTAATCCTAAGCAATTAACTTCTGCGGAGGAAACTTTACTCCGCAAGATGCTTCCAGAACCTCCTGAACATCATCCTAACTACACATTTCGTTTTATTGATTTATTCGCAGGGATTGGTGGTATTCGTAAAGGTTTCGAAAATATTGGTGGACAGTGTGTTTTTACCAGCGAATGGAATAAAGAAGCGGTAAGAACCTACAAAGCTAATTGGTTTAATGATGAACTAAATCATAAATTTAATCTTGATATACGAGAAGTCACTTTAAGTGATAGAGATGATGTTTCCGAAGTAGATGCCTATAATCATATAGACAAAAATATTCCAGATCATGATGTCCTTTTGGCCGGTTTTCCATGCCAACCCTTTAGCCTGGCAGGGGTAAGCAAGAAAAATTCGCTAGGACGTGCACATGGTTTTGAATGTGAGGCACAAGGAACTCTATTTTTTGATGTCGCTCGAATTATTAAATCAAAAAAACCAGCTATTTTTGTGCTTGAGAATGTGAAAAACCTTAAAAGTCACGATAAAGGTAAGACTTTTAAAGTCATCATGGAAACACTCGATGAATTAGGATATGAAGTCGCCGATGCTGGTGTTACTGGTTCGGATGATCCCAAAATTATAGATGGCAAACATTTTTTGCCCCAACATCGTGAGCGTATAGTGTTGGTAGGATTTCGTAGAGATCTTAATATTCACAATGATTTTACGTTAAGAAACATTAACCATTTTTACCCTCAAAACAGACCAACATTTGGTGAATTATTAGATCATGATGTTGACAAAAAATATATTCTGACCCCGAGGTTATGGGAATATCTTTACAATTATGCAAAGAAACATGCAGCAAAAGGGAATGGATTTGGTTTTGGTTTAGTTGATCCTAAAAATCCAGATAGTATCGCACGGACGCTGTCTGCTCGTTACCATAAAGATGGTTCTGAAATACTGATCGATCGTGGCTGGGATAAAGCTGTCGGTGAAATTGATTTTAGTAATCCAACGAATCAAGAGAACCGCCCAAGAAGACTGACACCTCACGAATGTGCAAGACTCATGGGTTTTGAAAAACCAGGTGGAAGGCCTTTTAGAATACCTGTATCAGATACACAGGCCTATAGACAATTTGGAAATTCAGTTATAGTTCCAGTATTTGAAGCTGTCGCAAGATTGCTAGAACCATATATACAAAAGGCGGTCAATGCTCGTGTTCTTAACGATTAAAAATAATAACTAGCCATCATTAATGCGAGGCCTTTATTAAAGGCCTCTAAATATATATTGAGATTATACTAAATCCTTATAAATATTTTTTAACTCTGAGATAAAATCACTTAATGTTAATAACTCCCCCCTTATTTCCTCAGGATATTTTTTATGAAGAGGAGAAGGAACAACTAAGGTAACTCCCTCAGCTTTCATTTCGTTAAATTGTGCAATAGAGACACCTTCTTGCAATGTAAACAAATATATATTATTGATTTTATTTGCTTCATTGAGTGCCTGTCGCCACCGATCCTTACATGTTGTTTTTACAGCAAGCATGCGGAGTTTTTCTGTGGGAAAGTGATCATCATGGTAAGCTGCCGCTGATGGAAAAAGAAAATCGGGTTTCTTTTTTCCTTCAGTAATACATTGAGTTGAAAAATGATGCAGTCCATGCTCAATAAAAATATGCTCAAGATGTAGCTCCAGAGATTTCCCCGCTCGAGATTTTCTTCTATTGCTAACAGAGTTAGCCATACCTATAAAATCATCTACAGAACCAAATCCTTGACGAATAATGTCCAGCACATGAATTTCTTCAACCATTAGAAAGAGATCATATTCAATACGGCGGCGTTCTAAAAGTTGGTCATCTGGACTGGTTACGCCTACTGGATAATAACCCGCTGCATATTGAATGATCTCTAAGCCAGAAGGAAAGTTCTGTTTCCAGCTTTCCGGAATAACATATTCCTTTTGAGAGATTTTTGGCCTTGATGCGAGTACACCAAGTATTTCGCTGGCAGGCCCAAACATTAAAGTTCCAGGAATGATCTCCCCAACGGCAGATTCCAGTACATCCTCTTCTTCTGGGCTTACACAAACCCATACATCTACACTTTTGCTATCTCTTCCTGGTTCATGTTCAAACGCAAGCACAGATAAAGCACCTGTATTTTCCGGATCCTGTAGAGGACTGCCAGCTCCCCACCGAGTGATACGTTTTTCATTTCTTGTTTGCCCGAAATATTTATTATTGTAGTAAATAGCGCGAACCTCACTGTCTGCACATTCATGAGAAGAATAAGTTGCGCGCAATAAAACTGAAGGATTTTTTTCTGACGTATGATCTATAGATGGGAAAAGTTCAGCAACGATACCGGAAGGGATATACACCCCCACTTGATGCCCTCCCGTAGCACCAGTATCGTTTGCTGAAAGACGTTTAATATAGAGATAGTTGTTACCACCGACCTTATCAAGCAGCCAATCTTGTAACCCTGACATAAGACATCCTTAATTTTCATATAGTATCCGATTCGGATTTTTCCACATATCCATAAGGACAACCAGAACCAACATATCTGAACAAAAAGGAAACGTGAGATAACAATTAAAGTTTTCCCCCACATATACCGCTCTACCAGAGTAACCCACCCAAATACCAAGACGAGGTTACGATGAAAATCTCCCCGACGATGCCAGGCAATCGCCCGACAGCCACGACGGCAGGCTCCAGCCAGTCGCGCAAAAGCACGGCAACCACTACCACGACGCTAAACGCCGACGACATTACCCAGGCGGGATTGCAGTCTGCCCAGCAAACTCTGAACGACAAGAACGAAAGCGATATCGACAGCGACAAAGTGGCGCAAATGCAGGCGATGCTGGCCTCCGGCAGCCTGCAAGTGGACACCGAACAGTTAGCCAGCGACATGCTGAGTTTTTTCCAGAACTAAGAGGCCGATGAAGTGAGTATCCGGTTACAACAGGTAAAAGCGCTGCTGCAGGGCATTCGCGACGACGACGCGCGGTATGATTGCCTGCGCGAACTGCTTCAGCGTCAGCGGATCTGCATGATTCGCCGCGCCAGCGAAGAGTTGCTGGCGGTAAACGATGAGATAACCCATCACTATGAGCAGTTACACAGCCATAGCCATCAGCGGCACTGCCTGCTGCAACTGCTGGGTGTCAGCGTCAATAGTGACGGTCTGGCGCAGGTTTTTGCCTGGCTTCCGGCGGTTCAAAAAGCGGCTGCACAGCAGTTGTGGCAACGCCTTGAGCAAAAGGCGGAACGCTGTAAAAGCTATAACGATAAAAACGGCGAGCTGTTAATTCGCCAGTATGAATTTATTCAGGCTTTTTTAGGTAGCGAAGCGGATTTTCTCTATCAGGGATAACGGCAATACCTTCCCCCATTGCGGAAACGGATTTTCCGCCAGATCCCCAATCCTCTGTTTTTGAATAAAAAAATTCCCGGCACGTTTATTGCACATCCTGCAAAGTAATAAAGACTGGAAGCCACCTATGAGTTTTATTGAATGTTATGAACCGGAGTATGTACGCAATTTTTTGGCGTGCCATCCCGCTTCGCCTTTATACGTCCGTAAGGTCTGGAAGAATGAGATTCGCCAGAGTCTGGCATTAACCGATATTGCCAGTTGTGAAGCGGTACTCAACGACCCCAGCGCCTTTGAATTACAGCTCACCTACCGCTCTGTGGAAGAAAGTGCCGTGGAGCTATCCGCGCGTGATGCGATAGTAAACCAGGTAATTTTAAGCACCCTTGCGCTGGCCGATTTAACACCAGAGCTTTCACTGTATGCCGTCGGACTCCTGCTCTCCCGCGCCAGTAAAATGCCAGGCAGAGACGGCGACACGCTTGCCCGTTTGACGACGCTGCCGCAGGCGCTGGCCGACCATGCGCAAAAAGGCACGTTGCAGGCACAATTTGCCCGGCTACCATCAGTGCCACACATCGCGCGCCAACTGGTGACGCTGCTCGGTAATTTTGCTTTTGACTGGTCGATTCTACCGGAAAGCCCGCGCAAAGCCTCGCTGCCGTTGCAGGTGACTTTGCTGACGTTGCATGACGCCAACAGCGAAGCTCTGTTGCAACAGCAGTTACAGACGCAGTGGCAAACCACCTGTCAGCAATATTTCACAGCTTCGCCCTGGATTTTGCGTAATTACCTGATCTACCGGGTTTACCACGATGCGATTGGCCAGGCGGACGGGGCGGATTATTTCCCGCTGGTGTGCGATTTTTATCTCATCCGCACGTTAATCAGTTTGTGGACGCTGGATGGTTCACCGTTGCGGCAGGAGGATATCTTCGCCCTCTTCGCGGTATTTGAACGCTGGCGAGCCAGCGAAAATGCGCTGCTGATTCGCCAACAAATTCAGGCTGAATGTTGTGCAGATCCGCTGCTTTATGCGTTTTCACTGCTACCTTGCTAACGCTTTCAGGCCGGTTTTTCCCGGCCTTATCTACTTTGTAAACATATCATGCAAACCATCATCAAAACGCTCGCCACTCACCGCGAAAAACCGTTTGTCAGCGTCGTTACGCCAACCTGGAACCGTGGCGCATTTCTGCCGTACCTGATTTACATGTACCGCTATCAGGATTACCCGGCAGACCGCCGCGAACTGGTCATCCTCGACGACTCCCCGCAAAGCCATCAACACATCATTGACCGCCTGACCAATAGTAAGCCGGACGCCTTCAACATTTGCTACATCCATCACCCGGAAAAACTGCCGCTGGGCAAAAAACGTAACATGCTCAACGCACTGGCGAACGGCGAATACATCCTCTGCATGGACGATGACGACTACTACCCGGCAGATAAAATCTCCTGGACTATCGCCATGATGCAAAAACATCGGGCGCTCATCTCCGGCTCCGACCAGATCCCTATCTGGTACAGCCATATCAACCGCATTTTCAAAAGCCGCAGCTTTGGCCCACATAACATCCTCAACGGCACCTTTTGCTATCACCGTAACTACCTGAAAAAGCACCGTTACAACGATGATTGCAATTTAGGCGAAGAGAAAAGTTTCACCAACAACTTCAGCGTAAACCCGCTACAACTGCCCGGCGAGCGCACCATTCTGTGTATCTCGCACAGCCACAACACCTTTGATAAAGACTTTATTCTCGCAGCCAGCACGCCGGTAAACGCGTTGCTTACGGATATCATCAGCGATCCGCTGTTACGCAATGCTTATATGAGTCTGCATAACGCCACTCATCATCAGGCGATCAACCATAAGGCTGTCGATCAGATCGTTCTGCTGAATCTGGATAAACGCCCGGATCGCATACAGCAGATCCATGAAGAACTGGCACTGCTGCATATTCCGCCCTCGAAGATCACCCGCCTTGCCGCCTGTGAAGATGAAAACGGTCAACGGGGCCGCTTTCAGTCACACTTGCAGGCGCTGCGCCTGGCGCAACAGCATGGCTGGCAAAACTACCTGCTGCTGGAAGATGACGCGGTTATTCTCAAGCAGGAGAAACATATTCAGGTGCTGAACACCCTGCTCGGGAGCCTTGGGAAAATCCCCTGGCAGGTGATGATCCTTGGCGGTGAGATTTCGCAAGGAACGATGCTAAAAAGTTTGCCTGGGCTGGTACACGCGCGGGACTGCCGCAAAGTGTGTGCTTATCTGGTGAACAACCGTTACTACCCGCAACTGGCGCAGCAGATGAGCAACGATGAGCACTCGCTGGAAGCCTGCTGGCAGCCGCTGCTACGCGCCGACAAATGGCTGGCCTGTTATCCGAGTATTTGTTATCAGCGACCGGGCTTTAGTGATATTGAGCAAAAAGTGACTGATAACATTGCTCACTATTTCAATAAGTTACCCGTAGCCACAACGCCATCCACGTTACCCATTGCCGACACCATTGGCTTTTTTATGGAAACCTCCTTCCACTACGCGCTGTACCGCCCAATCATCACTGCCCTGCAGGCGCTGGGGCAGAGTTGCACGCTGGTGATCAACGACCGCGTGTTTAAACCGTTTCTTGATGAAATGCTGGAGACGCTAAAAAACATCGACGATCCGCAGCTTAAAGGTATGCGCTTGTCTGAAATGCAGGTACACGGTCAGCGAGTGAAGTGCCTGGTCAGCCCCTACCACACGCCCGCGCTCAATGGCCTGGCAGCGGTGAACGTCCGCGCTATGTACGGCTTAGCCAAAGAAACCTGGAATCACGCCGACTGGAACGGTTTTTATCAGCGCATTTTGTGTTACAGCCACTACAGCCAGCGGGCGCTGGAACATTTCGGCAATGCAAAAGTGGTTGGCAACCCGCGCTTCGACGCCTGGCATAACGGCACGTTCGACCGCACGTTGCCGGAAAATATCCAACCCGATTTTCGTAAACCTACGCTGCTCTACGCCCCAACGTTTGGCGCATTAAGCTCCCTGCCCCACTGGGCTGAAAAATTGGGGCGCTTAAGTGGCGATGTGAATTTGATTTGCAAACTGCACCACGGCACCTGCTCGCGCCCGGAAGAAGCGGCGTCGCTGGCACTGGCGCGCAGGCATTTAAAACAGCGCACCAACTCTGCCCGCCACACGCTGGCACTGTTGGCAAAGGCCGATTACGTGCTCACCGATAACAGCGGCTTTATTTTCGATGCTATCCACGTTGATAAGCGGGTGATCCTGCTCGACTTTCCGGGCATGGTAGAACTGCTCGACGGTGAGAAAAGTTACTCCACGCCCGAAAGCGCCGACCAGCGAATCCGCGAAATATTGCCGGTGGCTCATGACATGGCAGAGCTGCGTTACTTATTGTCAGAAGCGTTTGACTGGGGTGCGGTGCAGACGCGGCTTACGGAGATTCGTCATCACTATTGCGATGCGTTTATGGATGGCAAGTCGGGAGAACGGGCGGCACAGGTGATTGTGGAGGCGTTGGGGTAAACCGCGCAAGTGCCTGATGCGCTTCGCTTATCAGGCCTACGCGCCATTGCAATATAGTGAATTCGTAGCAATTTGTAGGCCGGATAAGGCGTTTACGCCGCATCCGGCACGAACAGCGCACTTTGTTTTTACAAATGATAATGTATTCAAGACAGGATTAAGAACAAAAACAATTAATAGAAACCACCTGAGTCAGTTCTTGCGGAGTTCGGGCTTTCTGAAGCTTGCCCTGGCTTACTCTACTTTCAACATGATTAATACATCCTTTTAGAGATAAAATAAGTGAGATCAATTTTTATAAGGACCGTCTTACGCGATCAGGACAATAACGTCGTCTACACGCCACCTGTTGGTGAAGATACTATCCGCAACTTACTGGCGAACTGGGAACGGTTTATTCATGGCGATGATGATTTAGATCCGCTGGTAAAAATGGCCATTGCGCACTATCAGTTTGAATGCATCCATCCCTTCCCGGACGGTAACGGACGAACGGGCCGTATTCTGAATATCTTGTATCTGATCCAGTCTGAATTACTCTCACTGCCGATTCTGTATCTGTCGCGTTACATTCTCGAAAATCGCACGGCTTATTACACCCATCTGCGCAGAGTGACAGAAGAAGGAGATTGGGAGTCGTGGATTTTATTTATACTGGCGGCGGTTGAAAACACGGCCCGATGGACGACCACAAAGATATCAGTTGTTCGACAATTGATTGCTGAAACAACGGAATATGTCCGCGAGAAGCTGCCAAAAATCTACAGCCATGAGCTAGTGCAGACGCTTTTTGCCCAGCCCTACTGCCGGATCGAAAACCTTGTCGAACGTAACATAGCCAAACGACAAACTGCATCATCTTATCTTAAGCAATTGACGGAAGCGGGCGTACTTGAGGAGATGAGCGTAGGTCGGGAAAAACTGTTTCTCAATACCAGACTGCTGCGGGAATTAAATCAGTAGGTGGCTGATTTATGCACGCCCCTAATCACCTCAATGATCCCCGTCGTCGACACCGACGGCGTGCGAGGGAAATAGACCACCTCACAAATATACGCGAAGCTATCAAACTTCCCTGCCCAGTCGTCGCCCATCACCAAAATATCTGCACTGTGCCCCCGCAGATACTCCGCCTTTTGCTCCAGCGATTCCTCCAGAAATACGCCATCCACGCACGCCAGCCCGGCGATGATCGCCAAGCGGTCATCCTGATGGTAAACCGGTGCCCTGCCCTTTTTGGCGATATTCAAGGCGTCGGACGATACGCCGACCAGCAGCCTTTCGCCCAGCGTGCGGGCGCGTTGTAAAAGGCGCAGATGACCGACATGAAACACATCGAAGGTGCCGAAGGTGATGACCGTTTTCATGGCGACTCCGCTAATTTGTGCCGTAGCCAGCACTGCACCGCAATATCGTCCACCGCTTTTTGCGCTTTCGCCGTGGCGCTTTCTTGTTGCTCGCGGCGTTTGTCGTCCAGCGTCAGAGCCACCACTTTCTCTTCGCACGCCGACGCCGTCAGGTTTTTCTGCATTCGCGTGGCTTTGATGTTAGCCAGCGTTTTTTCCTGCTCCTGCCAGGCGATCACCTTACGCAAAGTACCTTTGTAGCCGCTGACGTTTTTCAGCGATTCCACCGACGCCGCCGCGCCCGCAGACGTTTTCTCCACCAGGTAGCCTAACGCCTTGATATTGTTATCATAGCCCGCGCAGATCTGTTTTTGCTTTGCCAGCTCGACGGTTTTGTCTTTGACCGATTTATCCCGCAGGCGCTGCAATTGCGCCAGCGTGTCGATGATTTGTCGCATAGTTACTGTTCTGCCTTTTTGACACCAGGAAAGAGAATTTGCAGGCGGCTTTGCACCAGTTCGAGGGAGGCGGGTTCGCGCATCTCCTGACGCAAAAATCGCTCGATAGCCGGGAACATTTTCACCGCTTTATCGACGCTGGCGTCCGCGCCTTGCACGTAGCCGCCGAGCGGGATCAGCGGTTTGATCTCCATATACGCAGCGTAGTTTTGCTTTAACGCGCGGGCGGATTGCTGATGTTCCGGGCGGGTAACCTGGTTCATGCAGCGGCTGATCGACTGGCCGATATCAATGGCCGGATAATGCCCCGCTTCCGCCAGCTTGCGGGTTAATACGATATGCCCGTCCAGCACCGCGCGGGCGCAGTCGACAATCGGATCTTGCTGATCGTCGCCTTCCGCCAGCACGGTGTAGATGGCGGTCATCGATCCTGCGCTTTCGCTGTTGCCTGCGCTTTCGACCAGTTTTGGGATCATGCCGAATGCCGACGGCGGATAGCCTTTGGTGGCAGGCGGTTCACCGAGGGAGAGCGCAATTTCCCGCTGTGCCATCGCGTAGCGGGTCAGGGAATCCACCAGCAGTAAAACGTGATGCCCACGGTCGCGAAACCAGGCGGCGATGGAGTGGCACAGTTCGGTGGCTTTCAGGCGCATCAGCGGCGATTCATCGGCGGGCGCGACAACAACAATAGACTTTGCCAGCCCATCCGCGCCCAGTGAGTGGTCGATAAACTCTTTCACTTCGCGCCCACGCTCGCCAATCAACCCCACCACCACAATGTCGGCTTTGGTCTGGCGGGTGATCATTCCCAGCAGTACGCTTTTCCCGACGCCGCTGCCCGCCATCAGCCCGACGCGCTGGCCTTTGCCAATGGTCAGCAGGCCGTTGATCGCTTTCACGCCCACGTCTAACGGCTCGTCCACCGAACGGCGGGTTAAGGGATTGACCGACGGCGGCAGCGGTGGCAGAAGATCGTTGCCGTTCAGGCGGCCTTTGCCATCCAGCGGCTCACCGAGGCCATTCACCACGCGGCCTAACCAGCTTTCGCCAATCAAAATATCGTGAGCTTTTTCTTCCGGGAAGACGCGCGCGCCCGCCATCAGGCCGACCGGCTGTTTAAACGGCATTAAGTAGGTGATGTCGCGATTAAAGCCCACGGCCTGCGCGTCGATAAGCGTGTGATTGGCGCTTTCGATGCGGCACAATTGCCCGGTCATTAGCGGGCAGCCGACGCTCTCCAGCAGGATGCCGTTAAGGCGCACCAACCGCCCGGCGACGCGGGCTAATGGAATCGACTCCAGCGAGCGCAGGGCGTTATCGAAAGCGGAAAAATCACTCACTTTGCGACTCCGGCGTGAGTGTTTCTTGCAGCGCCGTCATGCACTGTTCCAGGCGGTGTTCGCAGCCGATATCCAGTTCGGATTTATCGGTGATCACCCGGCATTCCCCCGGCGGCAGATCCGGCGAAGGCATCAGCCCCCATTCGCTGACCTTTTCCGGCACCGCGTCGCGCAGGCGGTTAAACTCTTCCGTGCTCAGCATCACCTGTAATGTTTCCGGCATTGCCGGGAAGGCCGCCAGCGCCTCTTCCACCAGCGCCAGTAACTGCGTGGGTTGCAGCGCCAGTTCACAGCGGATCACCTGGCGGGTGACTTTTTCCACCAGTTGTAACAAATCTTCCCGCTGTTTGCGTTCGATATGGGCGAGGAAGTCGTTCACTTTTCCGCTGATGGCTTCCAGCGGCTGCGCCGCCTCCACAAACTGTTTGCGCCCTTCCTGCTGCCCGGCGAGGCTGCCTTCGGTGTAGCCCTGGCGTCGCCCCTCGGCAAAACCTTGCTGATGACCTTCGCTAAAGCCCTGCTCCTGGCCTTCGGTCATTCCCTGCGCAAACCCTTTTTGCAGCCCTTCCTGAAAACCGTCCATCAACTGGCGCTGGTAATCGGCGGCGCTAATGCTGGCGGTGAGCGGTTCTCCGGTCACCGCACGCTGGCGCGGCGGGAAACGGTGCAGACGATAGCGCCCGCGCAGTGTTTCAATGGTCATGGGTTACTCCGCCGTCTGTTCCGCAAAGAGCTGTAGCTGAAACTCTCCAGCCTCTTCCAGTTCACGAGCAATGCCCATGATTTCGCGACGGATCTGTTCGATACGGCTGACCGGCACCGGCCCCAGACGTGCGGTGATCGCTTCCAGTTGCTGCACCTGACGTTTTGGCATTACCGCGTAAATTGAGCGACGCAGCAGGGCTTCGGTGCCTTTCAGCGCCACCGCCCAGTCCTCCATCGGCACTTCATCGAGCAGACGTCGGCGCACCTCTTCGTTCTGGCGGCTGAGGATAAAGAAGTCGTACATCTCATCCTGGAGCTGCTCCAGCACGTTTTCGTCACGCTCGCGCATCTGGTCGAGGATCACCTGCTGGTTGCCCTGGAAGCGGTTGACGATATCCGCCGCCTGTTTAATGCCTTTCACCTTCGAGCCATGCTCCGAAAGTACCGACAAGCCACGTTCGATCAGCCTGTCCAGTTCATCCACCACGTCACGGTTGACGTCGTTGAGTTTCGCCACCCGGTAGAGAATTTCGTTTTGCACCGATTCGTTGAGATATGAAAGCACCGCTGCCGAGATTTCCGGCGTCAGAAATGCGAGGAACACCGCCTGCAATTGCAGATGTTCTTCGGAGATCAGCATCGCCAACTGGCGCGGTTCCACCCATTGCAGGCGCGCCATCCGCGAGCGGATCTCATCGCCATAGATACCGTTGATCACGCTACTGGCAATCTCGGTGCCAAGCGCTTTGTTAAGAATGCCCTGCAACATGGATCGCGATGCGCCGTTGATGCCGCTCTGTTCGCGGAACTCATCAAAGAAGTTATTGATCACTTTGCGCGCCATGCTGGTTTTAACGCCAGAAAGCCGCGCCATGTTTTCGCTCAGGCGCACCACTTCTTCGCGGCTAAGCTTTTGCATCACCGTCGCCGCCGCCTCTTCGCCCAGACACAGCAGCAGGATCGCCGCCTGCTCCAGGTAGCTGTTGCTCTTATTTATTGTCAATTCGCTCATTGCTGGTAATCCATTGTCTGAGAACTTCGGCAACGCGATCGGTGTCGCTCATGGCCAGTTTTTGCAGGAACTCGAGTTTCACTTCGAGGCCGGAACTCTGCGGAGGCAGGCTGTCATCACCGGGCAGCGACGGCAGGTCGACGTTTTTGCGTTCTTCTTCCGGCGTGGCGATCCACGGTTCGCTGACGGCTTCCGGTTCTGGTGTGATAACCGGTGCTCGCACCGCCGTCAGGCGTTTCATCAACGGGCGCACCACGAAGAACAGCAACAACAGCGCCAGCAGACCGCAGCCAATCAGACGCCCCCAGGCCAGCACGCTGTCATCTTTCCACAGCGGGATCACTGGTTCGACCGGCACCGCCTGTGGGACAAAGTTGAGCAGTGAAAGCGTCAGGTTATCCCCACGTTGCGCGTCAATACCGGCGGCATTGTTCAGCAACGCGGTAAGCTGCGTGGTCTGCTCCGGTTTCCAGTTTTTCAGCGCCGGGGCGTTTTGATTGAGCACCACCGCCACGTTAATGCGTTTCACCGCAAAGCCGGGATGCTGGATATGCTGGACGCTGCGGTCGTAAGAGTAATCGCGCTTGCTTTCGCTGTGTTTGGATAACGCTTCCGGCGAGCGATTTTCTTCCGCGCCGTTGGTCATCTGATTCGCCGCAATCGGCGGACGGTTGCTGAGCGAACCTGGCACGCCCATCGCCACCTGATTGGTGTCGCTGTCCAGCACGCTCTCTTCGCGGTTAATTTTCGGCGCGTCGCCGTAGTGTTCCTGGGTTTCGTCGATAGTGCTGAGGTCGAGATCCGGCATCACGCTGACGCGGTAGTTCCCGCTGCCGACCAGCGAATCCAGTACGTTCGCCACGCTGGCACGGGTTTTGTCCTGGATGTCTTTGAGGATCTGATCGTGTTTACGGGTAGCGGTAGAGACCGCCTCGCCTGCACCAATGCCGTCGGTCAGCAGATTTCCCGCCTGATCGACGACGCTAACTTTGCTGGCGTGCAGCCCCGGAATGCTGCCGGACACCAGATGCACGATGGCGTTCACCTGGTCCATATTCAGCTTCGCGCCGTAGTGCAGGCGCACCACCACCGAGGCGCTGTTTTGCGGCTCATCGCTGACCACAAACGAGCTTTCTTCGTTGAGCGCCAGATGCACCCGCGCGCTCTCCACCGCGTCCAGCGACATAATGCTCTGTGCCAGTTCCCCTTCGAGACTGCGTTTGTAGCGCACGTTCTGCACGAACTGGCTGCTGCCGAGCACTTCGTCTTTGTCCATCAGCTCGTAGCCGCTGGGCAATATCGCCTGCACGCCTTTGGCGGCAAGGGTCATGCGCGTTTTCGACAGTTCATCTTCCGGCACCAGAATCTGCCCGCTCTGCGGGTCGATGCGGTAGCTGAGCTTTTCGCCGTCCAGCACGGTGACAATCTGCGACACGGGCAGATTTTCCTGACGTCCGTAGAGCGAGACGTAGCCGCGATTACCGGTCCACAGCACGCTGACAATAATCGCCGTCACCGCAACGGCAAGCCCCACGCCCGCCATCAACGCCCAGCGTTTGTTATCTGCAAGACGCAGTCGAAACGCCGGAAACGCCTGGGTCAACTTTTTGATCAGTTCATTCATAGTGTTAGATCGACATACTCATCAGATCGTTAAATCCGGTGGCGATTTTGTTGCGCACCTGCACCAGCGCGGAAAAAGAGAGCGACGCCTGCTGGCTGGCGATCATCGCCCCTGCGAGGTCATCACTTTTGCCCGTGTCGACAGCCGTTTGCTGCTGCTCCGCCACCTGCTGGAACTGGTCAACATGACCGAGCGCACCGGACATAATGCGGTTAAACGATACGTCCGGGTCGGTGGAACTGAAGGTCATGGCGGGCAGCACCGGTGCCTGGGCGTTGGCCTGCATCCGCTGCACGTCCTGCATGATTTGCGCCTGCATGGTGCTGTTGATATTAGTAATGCTCATTTTTAACTTCCGGGTCAGGAGAAAACTTCGATACCGTGCTTACGCATAGAGGCCAGTCGATAGCGCAGTGCGCGCGGGGTAATACCTAACAGGTCGGCAATCTTGCTGCGGTTGCCCTGATATTTACGCATCAGGTCAGCGATATATTGATATTGCGCGCTACGTCCGTGCTGGCTTAAATCGCGGGTTTCGGCAATGTGGACGGCGGGCTGAACAGGCCATTGCAGTTCTGTATTCTCGGTTACGTCTGTTTCTGGCAGACCTAGTGCGTCCGGGAAAATCACGCCGTCGCGGTTCAAGATCATTCCCCGCTGAATGGCGTTTTCCAGTTGACGAACGTTACCGGGCCAGCGGTAATTCAGCAGCGCGCGGCGGGTGGACTCCGACAGGGTGATATTTTTCACCAGTACCGTGGCGTATTTTTTAATAAATGACTCTGCCAGCGGAATAATATCGTTCAGACGTTCACGTAGCGGCGGCATGGTAATAGGAATAACCGCCAGGCGATAATAGAGATCTTCACGAAAATGCCCGGCAGCGACTTCTTGTTCAAGGTTTTTATTGGTGCAGGCAATCAGGCGAAAATTGAGTTTAATTTGTCGGTTGCTGCCTAATCGCTCAACCTGTTGTTCCTGTAATACGCGTAATATTTTGGCCTGTAGCGCCAGCGGCATTTCACCAATTTCATCGAGTAATAAGGTGCCGTTATTCGCCAGTTCCATTTTTCCTGGCATGCTGGCAATTGCGCCGGTAAATGCGCCTTTGTCGTAGCCAAATAAGGTGGATTCCAGCATATTTTCCGGGATCGCCGCGCAATTCACGCCGATATAGGGCGCGTTTTCATTTTCACCAAAGGCTACGGTGTGAATATATTTCGCCACGCATTCTTTGCCCGCGCCGGTTTCGCCCTGAATCAGGATCGGTACGTTAAAGGCGGCGACACGCTTTGCCAATGTAAAAGCGTTAATGCTGGAAGCGGCAGTTGCAATAAGTTCAGACATAGGGTGAACGATATAAGTAGCGACAGAAAACAGGATGTTCTGAAGCGTATCACCGGCGGGATTAACAAGTTCGAATTAAACGATAATAAAAATATTATTTGTTGATCAACAATGAGTTACATGTAACACCATGCCTGCACCCGAACGGTAGGCCGGATAAGGCGGTTACGCCGCATCCGGCAGTTGTGCACCGACGCCTGATGCGACGCTGCGCGTCTTATCAG
>OGQY01000301.1_pt1 | contig 41764 bp, 35 predicted proteins | sample 1553361 | NCBI WGS metagenome assembly OGQY01 (sample SAMEA2579963, study PRJEB22360) | human gut metagenome | reverse complement strand
GGATGCCTTCCCGGCGGAAGCCGCTGAGGCACTTGATGATGGTGAAGCCGATCTTGCCGGTGCCCATGACACCCACGGTCATGGTACGCAGCTCGCGGCCCATCTTGCCCTTCAGGGTGAAGTCGTTGTCGTTGGTGTTGTACAGCGCCTTCTTGAACTTGCGGATGCACATCAGGATGGCCATAACGGTGTATTCCGCCACGCCGTTGGGCGCGTAAGCGCCGTTGCACAGGCGGAAGCCCAGGGAACGGGCATAGCCGCAGTTCATGTGGTTATAGCCCACGCAGCGGCTGGCCAGCACCTGCACGCCATAGCCCTTCAGCTCGTCCAGAACGGCGTTGGAATAGTCGCTCTGGCCCAGGGTGGTAACACCGTCGCAGCCGGCGGCCATATGGGCGGTGGTCTTGTCCAGATTTGCGGGGGTGGAGATCAGCTCGATACCGTATTTCTTGCACAGGCCCTCGATGACGGGCTTCTCGTCGGGACGTACTTCGTAAGCAGCGATCTTCATGATTCTTCTCCTTCACATTCCGGGGGCGGCGGCGCGCTCCTCAACGCGCCGCGCCCTTATAGTTTGCTTTTCCTCAAGTCGCCGGGGTGTTCGTGTTCGTCGCGCTCCGCCTACGGCGGAGCGATTTTTCGTTCTGCCGATGGCAAACCGGCGATGGCGTACCGTGTGTACGTCGAGACGGTTTGACGATGGCAGGGCGGAAAAGATCCCGCCGTCAGTCTTTCAGGGAAGGATCCATGGGCACCGCCTCGCCGGCGGCTATCATGGCGGCCACCTGCTCGTCGGTGTAGCCCAGGTTCTTCAGCACCAGTTCGGTCTGCTCGCCCAGGTACGGACCGCGGTTGTAGGGAGGCAGCTCCGTCTCCTCGAAGATAACGGGAGGCCGGACCATGGTGCGTTTATTGCCGTTGGAATATTCCATCTCGTAGAAGCAGCCGGAGGCCCATGCCTGCTTATCCACCAGCAGCTGATCCCAGGTCTGGGCCACGGCGTAGGGCAGATCGTTGGCGTCCATCAGCTTGCACCACTCGTCCAGGGTGCGGCTGGCCATCTCGGCCACCAGGAAGTCGTAGAACTCCTCGATGTTGGCCTGTAGGTTGGTCTGGGGATAGTAGCGTGGATCCTCGGCCAGCTCGGGGTGGCCGATGGCGTTCATAAAGATGGGATAGTGGCGGTTGTACTGGGGCATGGCGATCTGGAGCCACTTGTTGTCCTTGGTCTTGTGGGCCACCACCAGGGGATTGGGCAGGGTGCGGCGGGACAGGGGGTACTGGGTGGTGGGGTCGCCGTACTGACTGGCCTGCAGCAGCAGGGAGACATCCCAGATGGCACTGTGGAACAGGGAGACCACCACGCGGTCGCCGATGCCCGTCTCGCGGGCGCGGTACAGGGCCGCCAGCACGCCGGAGGCCAGGTACATACCCACCTGATGGTCGCCGAAGCCGGCGATGGTCAGCATGGGCAGGGCGTCCTTATCGAACAGGGTGCCCAGGATGCCGCCGCGGGCAAAGAAAGCGGTGAAGTCGAAGCCGGGCAGGTCCTTGTCGGGGCCCTTCTCGCCGTAGCCGGACACGAAGCCATACACCAGCCTGGGGTACTTCGCGTGGAGCGTCTCGTAGTCCAGGCCGGCCTTCTTCAGGGGGTTCTGGCGCCAGTTGGTGATGAAGATGTCCGCCTCGGCGATGAGCTTCTCCAGCGCCTCACGGCCGGCGGGGGTCTTGGTGTTCAGGCAGACGCAGGTCTTGCCGGCGTTCTCCAGATCATAGGAGGTGTTCTCCTTCTGGTCCTGGGGACGGCCCTCGTTGACAGCGGTGTAGCGCAGGGGGTCGCCGGCGGGGGCTTCGACCTTGATGACCTCGGCGCCCAGATCCGCCAGAAAGCGGGCGCAGCAGGGGGCGGCGATAAAGGTGGCCAGCTCCAGCACCTTTACGCCCTCGAGGGGACGCTTTACTTCACTCATATCGTTCCTCCATGTATGTTAATAAATGGTGTGTTGCTTACATTTTCAGCAGGTCGCGGAAGGTCTCGAGGTTGGTTCGCACCTGCTCAAACCGCACCATCTGACGGTCCACCTCCACCAGCGTCAGGGGCAGGTCGGCGGCCTCGCAGGCCTTCTTGATCATCACATAGTCGAACTCCTCCGGGTCGCAGAACTTGGTCAGCACCACCAGAACACCCTTGCCGCTTCTCGCCTTGGCGGTGTCCACGATCCACTTCACCCGGTTCTTCTCCTGATCGTACAGCACGGAGCAGTTGCCCATGGCGGCGAACTTCTCGGCCAGCGCGTTGAGGGCGTCATCGCGCTCGGGAGCGTCGGTGCGGTACTGGCGGGACTGGGCGGCCACGTCGTCGGCCACGATGTGCAGACCCATTTCGTCCAGAATGGCGTTCAGCGCCGGGGCGTCCGTCAGGATGCCGGAGATGACGATGGGCAGCTTCTCCGCGGCGGGGGTCTGGGCTTCCAGCTTCTCGATGAGCGCCTCCACCAGCTCCGTGTGCTCCTCCTTGGTCATGAAGAAGGCGCTCTTGAAGATGTCGCTGCGCTGGGCGGCGGTGATCTCCGGGTGCTTGGCCAGCAGCTCGTCTATCTTCCGCATGGCGGCGGTGTGGGGGGGGGGGGGGTTTTTGGAGCTGGGCATGGCGGCGTTGTGGCGGTTGTAGATCTTGATGGAGGCGAGCAGCTTCTCCTCGGAGAATGTACCGCCCAGCTTCTCCAGGTCGCGGATCACGCGCTCATAGCCGGCCTTGGTATAGGCCACGCCGTAGGCGGGCTTGCGGTTCTGGGGATATGTCATGGGGATGAACGGGATGGACGGCACGGCGTACTTCCAGTTCTCGCCCACGGTCTTGAGGGTATCGCACAGGGAGGGGATGACGATAGCGGACGCGCCCTTGTAGGCACCGTTGATGCCCAGCTCCAGCAGGGACTGAACAATGGCGCACAGGAAGGCGGGACAGTATTCCTTGGCGCGGTTCAGCGCCACATCGCCGCCCCAGGCTCCCATAGGCACGAAGCCCATGGCGTGGATAAGCTCCTCGGGAGTGTAAACAGGAGCGCACAGGACGATCTTTTTGCCCTGCGCCAGATAGCCGTCCATCTGCGCGCGGGGAGAGGCTGCCGCCTCATGCAGCTTGTTGAGGATGTCGTTCATGCCTTACACTCCTTTCGCAGCCTTGTTGGCTTCCATGATCTCCGTCAGACCCTGCACGCGGGTGTCGTACTGGGCCTCGGAGAAATTGCGGGGGTCGGCCTGATCGCCGTCGAAGCTGACCACGGGGATATTGCAGGCCTTGCCGATCTGGCGGCTCATCTCGTACATGAAGCCGCTCCACAGCTTGCAGGAGCGGTTGGTATGCACCAGCATACCCTCCACGTGGTTGTCCTTGCAGAGCTTGATGCGCTTGTCGCGGCTCATCTCCAAATTGATGGCGTTGGGCACCTTGCAGTAGGCGCGGATCATCTCGTCAAAGGTGTTGTAGTCGAAGCCGAAGGCGTCGGCGTAGATGGTGGTGACCATGTTGATGCCCCGGGACTTCAGGCCGGTGCTGGTGGCACGCAGGTACGGCCAGCAGGCGATGCCCTCAAACATGATGCGGTACTTCTCCTCCGTGCGGAAGGTGGAGGTACCGTTCTTGTGGTTGTCCTCATACTCCTTCAGCAGGGTCTCCATGGCGTCGGCGGCGGTGGACTTGCCCCGGGCCGTGACCATGACGGCCATGTGGTTCAGCAGGTCAAAGCCGTTGAAGGGAGACGGCACATACCTGGCGCAGCCGGTGGCCGCCAGCCATGCGCGGCTGGAGCGGCAGGAGAAGCCGGTGATCTCCTTGAACTTCTCGTCGGACCACTTTTTGCCGGTGATCTCCTCCAGCTGCTTCACGGCGTCCCAGAACTGGCCGGTGACGTAGGCCACCTCGGCGTCGGACACCTCATAGTCGGGGTTAAAGGGGATATCCAGCAGGATCATGGGGATGTTCAGCTCGCGGGCCAGGTTCTCGTACCACTTGATCATGCAGGAGCAGATGTTGCTGCAGCACAGCAGCACGTCGGGCATGGCCACGTCCTGCTCGGGACAGGACTTCAGCTTGGCGTAGGCCAGAGACACGCGGGCGTAGGCGCAGATGTCGTTGGAGTAGCCCTCGGACTCCGCCACCTCGCACATTCTCGTGCCCGCGCCGCGGGCGGCGATGCCGGCGGCCTGATTTTCGGGATACACGGTGGCGATGCCCATAGTCTCCGGGATCTCCACAGGGAAGTTGCTGGAGACCCAAGCCACCTTCTCGCCGCGCTTCTTGGCCTCGATGGCATCCACATAGGCGTCCGCCGCGATCTTGCCCAGCTTATACTTGGCGGAATTGGGATCCACCGGCTTCGGGGCCTTCTTCACTTCTTCTGCCATTTCAGTTCCTCCTCACAGCTTTTATCGAAACATATTTCTGTTTATTCATGTCATCTGCTTATATGCCCACAGGGCCGCGCCGATGGCGCCGAAATACTGGGCCAGCGGGTCCACGCTGACGGGGACGTTCAGCTCCTCGCTGAGGGCCTGGCGCACCGCGTCATTCCGGGCCACGCCGCCGGAGAGACAGACCTGCTCCGTGACGCCCGCCCGCGGGGCCGGGGCCGCCACACGGCTTGCCACGCTGCGGCAGATGCCTGCCACCAGGTCGGGGCGCCTGACGCCGTTAGCCAGCTGACTGATGACCTCGCTCTCGGCAAACACGGTGCAGGTGCTGGAGATAGCGGCGGGGGCCGCGGCCTTGGCGGCCTCGGCATCCAGATCGTCCACATCCAGGCGGAGGATAGAGGCCATCACATCCAGAAACCGCCCCGTACCGGCGGCGCACTTATCGTTCATGACGAAGTTCACCATCTTGCCGGAGGGCGACAGGGCGATGACCTTGGCATCCTGCCCGCCGATGTCGATGACGGTACGCAGGTCCGGGAACACGAAGCGCCCGCCCAGGGCGTGGGCCGTCAGCTCGCTGATCTCGCCGTCGGCGCCCTCATAGTTTTTGCGGCCGTAGCCGGTGACAAAGGCGCAGGCCATATCGGCCCGGGTCAGGCCGCTGGTCTGCCACAGCTGCGCCAGCGCCTCCTCCGGCCCGCCGGTGCCCAGGCCGCCGGTTTGGAGGCTGCGGGCCACCAGCTCTTTTCCGTCTTTAAGAACGGCGCACTTGGAAGTGGTGCTGCCGATGTCGATACCTAAGGTGTACATGGGGTCCTCCCTATTCTGTGCGATCGGGCAGAAATACCCTCTCCCGCGGTGCGGAGATACTGCGCGCCGCACTGGTCTTACCAGTTTACTTATATTATACGGGTTTGTGAAATTTGCGTCAATTATGCGAATTGCCAAAGAAATAACAATTATTTGTGCATTGTACCGAGCCGCACTTTAAATGATTAAATCTTTCCGGATTTTTCCGGGACAATGTTGCGTTTTCTTTGGAAACTCGTCATGGCAGTATGGGAAAGCCGCATGGCGCGCTCGCGCCATGCGGCTTTCTGCGGTTCACGGCTCCAGGTCGTGTTTGTCCAGCTTCATGTTCCGGTAGGCCTTGGGCAGGCCGGGGGCGATGAGGGGAAAGGTGTTCTCCGTGTCGGACGTGGGCTGGATATTATAGGTGCCGTACATATTCACCAGGTCGAAGCTGCTGCGCGGTACGCCGGGAAAGTGGTGGACATCCGGTGTAGCGTCATAGGGAAAGCCCTCCCGGCTGCGCTTGCGTTTGGGCATAAAAATCACCTCCGGCCTTAGTATGGCCGGAGGCAGTGGGTTTATGAGTTTCAGCGGTAGACCTCCGCGTCGAAGTCGCGGACGATCTCGTCCCGCTTCTCGTCGCGGACGTAGACCAGATTTGTCTCGTCAAAGGCCAGGCGCATGGCGAAATCCTTGGCCTCGTAAATATCGTTTGTCTCGAAGAAGTCGCGATAGGCCTCCTCCGGCTCATGGCTCTTGCGCCAGATAACGTGAAAACGCATAGACACTCCTCCTGCAAAATGGGGGTAATTTTTAGTATACCCCCGCCGGAAACAAAAAGCAACGGTGGGTTTTGCCAAAAAACACGGGCAAAGTTCGTCACATTTTCCCCCGGGAAAGTTGTGATTTCTTCTTTCCCTGCCCCACAAGATATTGTATAATAGCAGACGATATTTTGGAGAGACAGAGGTGGATCAGGGTGAAGATCGGATTTGACAACGAAAAGTACCTGCAATTACAGGCGGAGCACATCACGGCGCGGCGCGCCCAGTTCGGCGGCAAGCTGTATCTGGAGTTCGGCGGCAAGCTGTTTGACGACTATCACGCCTCCCGTGTGCTGCCGGGGTTCCAGCCGGACAGCAAGATACGGATGCTGCAGACGCTGAAGGACGACGTGGAGATCGTGGTGGCCATCTGCGCCGGGGACATCGAGAAGAACAAGATGCGCGGCGACCTGGGTATCAGCTACGACGTGGACGTGCTGCGGCTGATCGACGTGTTCCGGGGTTTGGGCTTCTACGTGGGCAGCGTGGTCATCACCCAGTACGCCGGCCAGCCGGCGGCGGACGCCTTTATCAAGCGGCTGAGCGCCCTTGGCGTGAAGAGCTATAAGCACTATCCCATCGCCGGGTATCCCTCGGACGTGGCGCACATCGTGTCCGACGAGGGCCTGGGCAAGAACGAATATATCGAAACAACGCGGCCGCTGATCGTGGTGACGGCCCCCGGCCCCGGCAGCGGCAAGATGGCCACCTGCCTGAGCCAGCTGTACCACGACAACCGGCGGGGCATCCGGGCGGGCTACGCCAAGTACGAGACGTTCCCCATCTGGAACCTGCCGCTGAAGCACCCGGTGAACCTGGCCTATGAGGCGGCCACGGCGGACCTGAACGACGTGAACATGATCGACCCGTTCCACCTGGAGGCCTATGGTAAGACCACGGTGAATTACAACCGGGACGTGGAGATCTTCCCGGTGCTGGCGGCCATGTTCCGGATGATCCAGGGCGAGTGCCCCTACAAGTCCCCCACGGACATGGGCGTGAACATGGCAGGCTTCGCTATCGTGGATGACGCGGTGTGCCAGGAGGCCAGCCGGATGGAGATCCTGCGCCGGTACTACACCGGGTGCGTGGAACGGGCCAAGGGGCAGGCGGACGAGTGCGTGGTGCGGAAGCTGGAGCTGGTGATGCAGCAGGCGGGCGTGACGCCGGACATCTGCCCGGCGGTGGCGGCCTCGCTGGAAAAGGCGGAGGCCACCGGCAAGCCGGCGGGCGCCATGGTGCTGCCGGACGGCAGCGTGGTGACCGGGCGGACCTCCCCCCTGCTGGGCGCGTCGGCGGCGCTGCTGCTGAACGCGCTGAAGAAGATGGCGGGCATTGACCACAAGCTGGACCTGATCCCCCCGTCGGTGATCGAACCCATCAGCGCCATGAAGACCGGCTGCCTGGGCCACCGAAATCCCCGGCTGCACTCGGATGAGGTGCTGATCGCGCTGGCGATCTCCGGTCTGACGAACCCCCTGGCGGCCATGGTGCAGGCGCAGCTGAAGAACCTGCGGGGCTGCGAGGCCCACTTCTCGGTCATCATCTCCGAGGAGGACGCCAAGCTGTATAAGCGGCTGGGCATCAACGTCAGCTGCGAGGCGAAATATGAGGTCAAGAGCCTGTATCACAAGTAAATAAGCGTCTGTGCCCGCGCCGTGCGCGGGCACAGCTTTCTGAAAGGAGCACATATGCAGAGCATCGCACAGATATTGGCATCGGAGCTGGGCCAGCCGGTCCAGTACGTGGAAAACGTTATCGCCCTGCTGGACGAGGGCAGCACCATTCCGTTTATCGCCCGCTACCGGAAGGAACAGCACGGCTCCATGGACGACACCACCCTGCGGAAGCTGGAGGACCGGCTGCAATACCTGCGGAACCTGGACAAGCGGCGGCAGGAGGTCAAGTCCGCCATCGAGGGACAGGGCAAGCTGACCGATGCGCTGGCGGCGGCCATCGACAGCGCCGCCACGCTGGCGGAGGTGGAGGACCTGTACCGCCCCTACAAGCAAAAGCGGCGCACCCGCGCCACGGTGGCCCGGGAGAAGGGGCTGGAGCCCCTGGCGCAGCTGCTGCTGGCGCAGGAGAAGGACTGTCCCGCGCCGGAGGCAGCCGCACAGGCGTACATCGATCCGGAGAAGGGCGTGGAGACCGCGGCCGACGCATTGCAGGGCGCCAACGACATCATCGCGGAGATCATCAGCGACGACGCGGACATCCGCAAGGCACTGCGGGGCCTGCTGATGCGGCAGGGACGACTGAGGAGCCTTGCCGCCACGGAGGAGGACAGCGTGTACCGACTGTACTACGACTTTGAACAGGCCATTCCCAAGCTGGCGGGGCACCAGATCCTGGCCATCAACCGGGGCGAAAAAGAGGGGCTGCTCTCCGTCACGGTATTGCTGGACCGGGAGGCCGCGCTGCCGGCACTGCGGCGGGCGGTGGTAAAGCCCGGCTCGGCGGCCATGGAATTCATCAAGGCCGCCTGTGAGGACGCCTATGACCGGCTGATCTATCCGTCGCTGGAGCGCGAGGCGCGGTCCGCCCTGACGGACAGCGCCAACGAGGGCGCTATCGGACAGTTCGCGCTGAACCTGAAGCCGCTGCTGCTCCAGCCGCCGGTAAAGGGCCACGTGACCATGGGGCTGGACCCCGGCTATGCCCACGGGTGCAAGGTGGCGGTCATCGACAGCACCGGCAAGGTGCTGGACACCACGGTGGTCTACCCCACCTACGGCGAGCGCCAGAAGCGGGAGGCCATCGCCAAGCTGACGGCCCTGTGCAAAAAACACGGCGTGGCGCACATCGCCATCGGCAACGGCACCGCCAGCCGGGAGACAGAGCAGATGACGGTGGAGATGCTGCGGGGCCTTCCGGGCGTCAGCTATATGATCGTCAACGAGGCGGGCGCGTCGGTGTACTCCGCCGGCAAGCTGGCGGCGGAGGAGTTCCCGGACTACGACGTGAACCTGCGCTCGGCCATCTCCATCGCCCGGCGGTTACAGGACCCGCTGGCGGAGCTGGTGAAGATCGACCCCAAGGCCATCGGCGTGGGGCAGTACCAGCACGATATGCCGCAAAAGCGGCTGGACGAGGCACTATGCGGCGTGGTGGAGGACTGCGTCAACGCCGTGGGTGTTGACCTGAACACCGCCAGCGCCAGCCTGCTGGGCTATGTATCCGGGCTGAACGGCACCACGGCGAAGAACATCGTGGCGTACCGGGAGGTCAACGGCGCCTTCCCGGACCGGAAGCGCCTTTTGAAGGTGCCGAAGCTGGGGCCCAAGGCCTATGAGCAGTGCGCGGGCTTTTTGCGGGTGCCGGAGAGCAAAAACGTGCTGGACAACACCGGCGTACACCCGGAGAGCTATGGGGCGGCGGAGAAGCTGCTGGCCCTGTGCGGCTGCGGCGACGAAGACGTGCGCCGGGGCGCGGTGGACGGATTGATGCGGAAGGTGCAGGCCATGGGCGAGGCAAAGGTAGCCGAAGAGATCGGCGTGGGCGTGCCCACACTGCGGGACGTGGTGAAGGAGCTGATGAAGCCCGGACGTGACCTGCGGAGCGACCTGCCGGCGCCCATCCTCCGCACCGATGTGCTGGACATGAAGGACCTGAAGCCCGGCATGGTGCTCACCGGCACGGTACGGAATGTGATCGACTTCGGCGTATTCGTGGACATCGGCGTGCATCAGGATGGGCTGGTACACATCTCGCAGGTGTGCAGCAGGTTCATCAAGCACCCCTCCGAGGTGGTGGCCGTGGGCGACATCGTGAAGGTACTGGTGCTGGACGTGGACGAGAAAAAGCACCGCATCAGCCTGTCCATGAAGCAGGTGAAGGAATAAAAAAGAAACCGCCCCGGGGCGGTTTCTTTTTTATTTGTCTTTTACTCGATGACGGGGAGCTTTTTGACCACGGCGGCGCAGCGGGGGCACAGGTCGGGGTGCTCGCTGTCGCTGCCCACGGTGGGCAGGACCTTCCAGCAGCGGGCGCACTTGGCACCGTTGGCGGGGCGAACGGCCACCTTCTGCTCCGCGTCCACGTCCACGCGGATCTGGGAGACGATAAACAGGTCGGCCACCTGGGCGGCGTCCATGGATGCCAGGAAGCCATCCTCCGGCGTAACGGTCAGGTCCACCTCAGCCTCCAGGCTCTTGCCGATGGTCTTGTCGGCACGGGCGGTCTCCAGCGCACCGTTGACGGCGGTGCGGAGGGCGGCGATACGGGCCCAGCGGGCCATCTCGTCCTCGGAGAGGGCGTAGCCGTTGTAGGGCAGCACCATCTCGTTGAACAGGACGTTGCGCGCGTCATCGCAGGAGCGATGGGGCATGGCCAGCCAGATCTCATCGCAGGTAAAGGCCAGGATGGGGGCAAACAGACGGGTCATAGCGTCCAGGATCAGGAACAGGGCGGTCTGGGCGCTGCGGCGGGAGAGGCCCTCGGCCTCGTCGCAGTACAGGCGGTCCTTGAGAATATCGAAGTAGAAGGAACTCAGGTCCACCACGCAGAAGTCGTTGATCATGTGGGACACCACATGGAACTCGTAGTTGTCGTAGGCGGCATAAGCCTTGGTCAGCAGGTCGTTCAGGCGGGTGATGGCCCACTTGTCCAGGGGCAGCATCTCGCCCGGCTCCACCAGATGATCGGCGTCGAAGCCCACCAGATTGTCCAGGCAGAACTTGGCGGTATTGCGGAACTTCAGGTAGTTCTGGCTCAGCTGCTTGAAGATCTCGTCGGAGCAGCGGACATCCACGTGGTAGTCGGAGCTGCCGGCCCACAGACGCAGCAGATCGGCGCCGTACTTGTTGAAGATCTCGGCGGGGTCCATGCCGTTGCCCAGAGACTTGTGCATGGCCTTGCCCTCGCCGTCCACGGTCCAGCCGTGGGTGACGCACTCCTTGAACGGTGCGCCGCGGCCCAGAGCACCCACGGCCACCAGCAGGGAGGACTGGAACCAGCCGCGATACTGATCCAGGCCCTCGATGTACATGGTGGCAGGCCAGAAGCCCTGATCGCGCTCCATGGCGGCAAAGTGGGTGGAGCCGGAGTCGAACCAGCCGTCCAGGGTGTCCGTCTCCTTATCAAATCCGGCTGCCTTGCCGCAGTGGGGGCAGGTGAAGCCCTTGGGCAGGATGTCGGCGGCGTCTCTGTCGAACCAGGCGTTGGAGCCCTCCTTCTCGAACAGCCCGGCCACGGCCTCGATGCTCTCGGGGGTGCAGACGGGCTTGCCGCAGTCCTTGCAGTAGAACACGGGGATCGGCAGGCCCCAGCGGCGCTGGCGGCTGATGCACCAGTCGGTGCGCTCCAGGATCATGGAGCGCATACGGTCCTTGCCCCAGGCGGGCACCCAGCGCACGTCCTCGCAGGCGGCGATGGCCTCGTCCTTGAAGCTGTCCACGGAGCAGAACCACTGGGGGGTGGCACGGAAGATGATGGGCTGCTTGCAGCGCCAGCAGTGGGGGTAGCTGTGGACGATGTCCTCGCTGGCGAACAGAGTGCCGTTGTCCTTCATATCCTGCAGGATGACGGGGTTGGACGCATCGGTGGTCATGCCCTCGTACTTGCCGGCGTAGGCGGTGTGCTTGCCCTGATCGTCCACGGGCACTACCATGTCCATGCCGTAGCGCTTGCAGGTCACATAGTCATCGGCACCGAAGCCGGGTGCGGTGTGGACGCAGCCGGTACCGGAGTCCATGGTGACGTAGTCCGCCAGCACCAGGCGGGAGGTCTTGGGCAGGAAGGGATGGTCGGCCAGCATGTTCTCGAAGAAGGAGCCGGGGTGCGTCTCCACGATCTCATAGCTGTCAAAGCCGCCGATCTTCATGACCTTCTCGACCAGTGCCTCGGCCATGATGTACATCTCGCCGTTGGGCGCCTTGACCACGGCGTAGCTCTCGTCGGGGTGCAGGGCGATGGCCAGGTTGCCGGGCAGGGTCCAGACGGTGGTGGTCCAGATCACGAAGTACAGCTTGCTGTGGTCCAGATGGCCCAGCTTGCCCTGATCGTCATGCATGGGGAACTTCACATAGACGGTGGTGCAGGGATCGTCCTTATACTCGATCTCCGCCTCGGCCAGCGCCGTCTCGTCGTGGGGGCACCAATACACGGGCTTCAGGCCCTTGTAGATGTGACCGTTCTGGTACATTCTGCCGAACACACGGACCTCCTGCGCCTCAAAGCCGGGATCCATGGTCTTGTAGGGGTGCTCCCAGTCGCCCACCACGCCCATGCGCTTGAAGCCGTCGCGCTGGACATCGATGTAGTGGTCGGCAAACTCATGGCAGGCGCTGCGGAACTCAGAGACGCTCATGGCCTTGTGGTTCAGCTTGTTCTGCTTGATGATGGCGGACTCGATGGGCATACCGTGGTTGTCCCAGCCGGGGATATAGGGGGTATAGTAGCCGCGCATCGCGTACATGCGGGTGATAAAGTCCTTCAGGGACTTGTTCAGGGCGTGGCCCATGTGCAGCGCGCCGTTAGAGAACGGAGGGCCGTCGTGGAGGGAGAACAGAGGCTTGCCCTCGTTCTTCTTCAGCAGCTCATTGTAAAGGTCCAGCTCTTCCCAGTGCTTCAGCATCTCCGGCTCGCGGGCGGGCAGGCCGGCGCGCATGGGAAAGCCGCTTTTGGGCATATTCAGTGTCTTCTTGTACTCCATGTTGCTTCTCCTTTATCTGAATAGTTTTGAAAACAAAATAAAAAGCGCCTTTGTCTCGTTCAAGAGACAAAGGCGCGGAAAAACGTCCTCTGCGGTACCACTCTTGTTGCCGCCGGGGCGGCCACTCATCCCCCACGGAATGGGGCGGGGAGAAGGTAACGGCTCCCTTGCCGTCCGCGCTTACTCGGCGAGCTTTCAGGCGGATGCTCCGGGGTGATGTTCGGTGTCCCTGTCCCGTCCGCCTTGCACCAAACGGCGGCTCTCTTCGCGTGGACATGAGGCACGGCCTGTCCCCTTCATCGCAACTTTCAATACTGCTGACAATGTAGCACGGTTTTGAAAAAATGTCAAGAGGAAAGCGGAAAAAGGCGGCACACAGCCGCCTTTTTCAGTTAAATTATCCGATAATCCCGCTGGGCCAGGGCCTGCTCCCGGCGTATTTTCTGGACGGCCAGCGCCTCCTCCAGGGCCACGATGATGCTGTTGGACACCAGAAAGCCGCGGGGCGTCAGGCGCCAGCCGTTCTCCGTTCGGGCGGCCAGACCCGTGCGCTCATACTGCACGAACAGATCCTCCATGGGCTGGAACCGCTGGCGGTAGGTCGTCTCGAAATACCGGCGGTCGATGCCCTCCGCCGTGCGGAGGGACAGCATGACGTACTCATAATCCCGGGTCAGCGTAGCGTCAGACTCGGACTCCGACAGGATCAGGCGACCGCTTATGTAGCTGTCCAGGTCCCGGACGTAGGCGTAGCGCACACCGCCGAAGTCGGAGTGGGCGCCGGGGCCGAAGCCGGCGTACTCCTCCATGTGCCAGTATTTCAAATTGTGGCGGGAGGCAAAGCCCGGCTTGGCGAAGTTGGATATCTCGTACTGTTCATAGCCGTTCTGCGCCAAAACGGTGACGGCGTAGAGATACATATCCGCCTGGGCATCGTCGTCCGGGAAGCACTCGCTGTCCCGGCGGTCATACAGGGGCGTGCCGGGTTCCAGCTTCAGGCCGTAGCAGGAGATATGCTCCGGGGCCAGGGCGATGACGGCGGCGAGGGTGTCCTCCCACTGCTGCATGGTCTGGCCCGGCAGGCCATAGATCAGGTCCATACTGAGGTTTTTGAACCCGGCCTTCCGCACGGCGGCCACGGCCTCCTGCACCTGGGCAAAGGTATGGATGCGGCCGATGGCGCGAAGCAAGCCGTCATCCGCCGACTGAACGCCCAGAGATATCCTGTTGAAGCCCGCCCGACGCAGCGCACGCAGGGCCTTGACGTCACAGGCGGAGTCCGGGTTGGCCTCCAACGTGATCTCGGCGTCGCGGGCCACAGGGCAGCGCTTGCGGAGGGTCCGCAGCAGCTTTGTCAGGCGGTCCGGTCCCAGATAGCTGGGGGTACCGCCGCCGAAGTACACCGTGTCCACCCGATGGGCAGCAGTGCGGGGCGCGACCTCCTCGATATGGCGCAGCAGGGCGGCGGTATAGGCGTCCATCTTCTCCTCGCTGCGGGGCAAAGAGTAAAAGTCGCAGTAGGCGCATTTCTGGCGGCAGAAGGGGATGTGGATATAGAGCCCGAGAGGGGCTTTTTCTTTCTGCATATCAGCGTACCTGAGGCGGCAGTATGGTCACAGCGCCGTAAAAGCAGTTGACCTTGCAGCTGCGGCAGCCGATACAGTCGTCCTGACGGACCTGGTAATAACCGTCCGGCCGCAGGTCGATGCACTTCATGGGACAGAACATGGCGCACCAGCCGCAGCCAGTGCAGCTCACCGGGTCGATCACGGCCAGCTGGACCGCCTTGCGCCCGAAGGGATGGGCAGGGTCGTACATAACTGACGCCCTCCTTTCCTGAGATCACCGTATCATTATAGCCGTTTTCATGGGTTTTGACAAGTATAGCCGCGGCGAAAGCGGCACATATTACCGGCGAAAGGATGTGATGGCGTGACACCCAAGGAATATGACGCGCTGGTACGGCAGCTGTCGCCCAGCTCACCCATCGGCAAGGACACGGCGCTGGCCTTTGTCGTCGGCGGCGGGATCTGCGCCGTGGGACAGCTGATCGCCAACGGCTGGCAGGCGCTGGGGCTGACGCAGCAGGAGGCGGCCTCCGCCACCTCGGTAACGCTGGTGTTCCTGTCGGTGCTGCTGACGGCGCTGGGGCTGTACCACCGGCTGGCGCGGTACGCCGGGGCAGGCACGCTGGTGCCCATCACCGGCTTCGCCAACGCCGTAGCCTCGCCGGCCATCGACTTCCGGGCGGAGGAGCGTGTTATAATAACCCTAAGTCAGAAATGCCGCTGTTTCAGGCGAGTATGCTGATTTAGTCCAAATTTATCCCATATGAAGGAGGCAAGCGATATATAAGCAGTAGCCGAATCAACATTTTTTATTTAGCCACAGAAGGCCGGATTGATTGCCACTCGATCCGGTCTTCTTTACATATTGTATCAAGGCAACAAAATGTGTCAATAATTTCATCAACAAACAGGAGGGTACATCAAATGAGACAAGGCGTATTGATTTATGATCAGAATACAGATCGGATGGATATTCGATTCGGTTTGGAAGACTACTATGGCGGTCTGCATTGCGGAGACACGCTGGAAGTGTTCGTGAAGAACAAATGGATCCCCACAAGAATAGAACTGTATCAAGACTGGTATTTAGTGGGAATTAAAACAGCGTCAATCAACGGTTTGCGCGTCCGAAAGTGAATCTGTGAAATCTGCCGGGCAGTTTCTTGTGAATCAAGGAGCTGCCCTATTTTTGTGTCCAAAATTCCAAAGGAAGGAGAACGCCGCTATGAAATGCTTGAGAAAGTATCAATGGGTCAAGCTCTCAAGAGCATACCTGCCCCAGGGCAAGGGGGTAATGGGTCATTGGGCGAAACTTGCATCTCGCGCGGCGTTTCGTAAAGGACAAGCCGTATACTGCGGCTATACAAATGAAGTTGTCCCAGGAATGTGGTCAGGTGGTATTGTCGGACTGAAAAGTATTCTGGGGCTAAAAAATCGCGCACAGGTGATGAGTATAATGGACGAGCTGTCCGAGCTTGGATATATCCATTACACACTCGATAAGAAAACAAAGAAACTTACCTATCAAATTAATGATTGGGTTGTCAAATGCTCTGGGGCCGAATGTATGGATGGCAGCGTATATGCAACAGAAGGTTACGGATTTCTCTGCCTTCCAAGGAGCATTACGCAAAGGCTTGTAGACAGAAAGCACATATTCGGCGAATCTGATGCCTGGATGGATTTATGGTGCCATAGTGTGTGGCAGGATCGGGGCAATATATTTTCTTCTTTGGCACCTGTCGTTCAGTTCGGACGATATGGGGCTGTTTTAACTTTGGAAACCTTGGGACAGCGCTGGAACTGGGAAAAGACAAAGGTATGGCGATTTCTGCAAAAATATAAGGATGTCTTCACGCTGTATCGACTCCCCGGCTCTTATGGTTGTCTCATTTTTAATAGACTGTATCCGTCAGGAGCAGAGGTTTCAGTGCCGTCACAGGCGAATGTTGTACGCATAATTGAGAAAATACGCATTTTAGGAGCGAATAAGCATATTCTCGGTACGGATCACGAGCGACTGAACAAATTGGTTGCCTGGTTCAGCCAGAAAGCTTTGGATGCTGGTGCAGAACAGGCGGAGTCTGATGTATGTGCAGGATGCGAAGAAGGCCGCGTTGCACTTTCAGCCCCTATAATACGCGCGTATCTTTCTCAAAAGAATTGTAAGAACTGTGAATATGACTGCAGGGTAAGAGTATATCTCTCCTGTTCAGGTAATTTCAAGAACATTAGAGGGCCTTGCAGTCTTTCCGATTTTGTCAATCAGGAATTAAATGCAAAGGAGAATCACTATGAGTGAGAATAAAAAATCGAAGCAATCTGCGTATGAGCAGCAGGAAAGCAAGCTTTCTGCGCAGTCAGTAGCATTCATCAAACTGCTTACACAGCGAGGCATTCTTGGAGATGCTGAGATTGACGACGATAAGATCCGTCAGGCTCAAAAAGAGAAAAAGCGCCATACATATCACAACACAGAAATGCTTTTGCAGCATTACAGGGATATTGTGTGGGCGCTGGAGTGCTTCCCCTCAACGATTGTGGAGGAACTGGATCGTCCCCTGGACGATTTGGATGCGCTCATCAGTTATGTGGATGTGGAAATGAGCCTGGACAATAGAAAATTGGAGAGCCGCATTGAGAGCATCAAAAAATCAAGGCTGCTTCTGGATCGGGTAAACGATGCGTTGACAATCTTGAAGAAAAAGCCGGATAACGGTGAGAAGATGTACGAGCTTATCTATCTGACCTATATTGCCCCGGAAAAATTGTCACATTCTGAACTGCTGTACCGTCTTGACATTTCTTCGAGGCACTATTACAGGCTTCGCCAGCAGGCATTTGGAATTCTCTCCATTCGCCTCTGGTCGGCGCCGGTAGCAGAGATGGATTCGTGGCTTGAAGTGCTGAATCTGCTGGAACAATTATGCTGAAAATGAAATGGCACAAAAATGGCGAAAAATTGGCAAGTATAATGCCGATGACACGCAAATGGAAATGAGCTATACTTGTATTATCCCAAAGTGGGACCGAGCAAAAAAGCGCTGTTTCTAAGGTTGATAAAGCCTTATGAACAGCGCTTTTTCTTTCGGAAAAATACAAGGAGGTAAACAGTATGGCAAATCAACTCAAAAAAGGCAGGCAGTATCTGAAGAATGGATACTGGGCGATGGTCGGCGCTCTTTCAGCAATGATCATCTCCCTGCAGCCTGTTATGGCAGACACGATTTGGGATCGCTTTTCCAACATTATGCGAGATATCTATGGTCAGCTGGCAGGTATCAGTACCATTGTTGCAGTCACTGCAGCTGCCGTAGCGCTGCTGGTAAGAATGATATCCCGAAATCAGAGAGCCGTTGACGAAGCGACATCCTGGATCAAACGAATTGTTGTTGCGTGGATTGTGTTGAACTCGTTGGGGTTTGTGGTGGCATACCTTCAGCCGCTGGTATCCGGCGGACAGTACACGGGATGATCCTCCGATTCCAGCTAAAGGGCAAACGGATTGGAGGTGATGCGCTATTTTAGACTGGATTTTTGAAGGCATCGCCAATTGGATTGCAAGTATTGTCAGTCAGTTGATGGACGCAGTGTCCGGAATCTTTTTGTCGGCACTTGGAACAGATTTAACGGTGATGGAAGAATATTTCCCATTCCTGTCAAAAGCATTTGATGTTATGCAATATACTGCGTGGGCAATGCTGTTCCTCATCACTGTTTGGCAGTTATTCAAAGCATTTGGCGGACCGATTAGCGAGAGTGAGCATCCGCTCCAACTGGTTGCTCGAAGCTCTATTTTTGCGTTGTTGATTGGATATGCCAAACCGATCTTCGAGATTGTGCTTGATATTGCGCGAGCGCCGTATACAGCCCTGATGGATATACAGATGAGTGCGGAAGATTTTACATTCGCTGGTGTCGAACAGGTTCTGATGAGCGGTATTACAACGCTGGTATCGGTAATCACTGTTGTTGGACTTATTCTAATGCTGATCCTACAGATTTCACTGGGCTGGAACTATTTCAAACTGCTACTGGAAGTCGTTGAACGATATATCGTTGTCGGCGTTTTGTGCTATACCTCCCCTCTGGCATATTGTATGGGAGGCTCGAAAGCAACGGAGCCGGTTTTTAAGTCCTGGTGCAGGATGGTAGGTTCGCAGCTGTTATTGCTTGTGCTGAATGTGTGGTTTTTGCGCGGCTTTAACAGTGCTGTTGGACAGTTTATCGCAAACGCTGGAGCTACTTCAACGGGACAAGGAAATATCTTCTTATGGATGTTCTGTGCGCTGGCATTCTTAAAAACAGCGCAAAAATTCGATTCGTATTTGGCCGCAATGGGCTTAAATGTTGCCCAAACTGGATCCGGCATGGGTATGGAGCTTTTGATGTCTGCTCGCGTACTTACAGGTCTTGGCGGTAGCGTTAGAAGTGCAGGCAGCGTCTTTCATAGCAATGCAAGCGCTCCAGGTGGTGCTACAGCAACAGCCTTTGCAAGTGGTTTTGCGAGCAAATTCAAAGGCAATTCGTATGTTAGAGACGCAGTGGTAAATGGCGGAACCCGCATGGGTGCCGGCGGTGGTCTCGGATTTGTTGGAAGAGCCTTTGGGGGTATGGCAGCGAGAAATGGAGCAACTCTTACGGGAGAGTCTATTTCGTCTGTGGCCACTCGAACACCTAATGTTTCTGGCAGTATTGCCGGAGATATTGCGGATCGTAGCCTTTCCAACTATATGCCACAGTTGGCAGGACATAAGCTTAGTAACACACAGATTTCGGGAGGACATATCAGCACCACAGCGACCGGCGCAGACGGAAAATCCTCAAATGTGGATTTGTACAATGCCTCACAGTTTGAGAAGCCACAGGGCCCGCATTCGCTGGTTACAGCCTCTGATGGAAGTCAGTGGTATCAAATGGCAAGCGGAGAAGGCCGAGGCGCCTTTTACAGCACGCCTGAATTTACGGGCAGCCCTGCAGAGGCGGCACAGGTTGCGGCAACATTCCCCGGAGCGGAAGAAGGTACAGTTCTTCGCTCTGTGGACGAGGGCGTTTTGGAGGCAAGTACAGGCGCCGGAAATACGAACTGGTACAACAGCGCCTTCTATCAAGAGCCGGATGCACCTCATTCCGTTATGACCGATGCTAATGGTGTGGAATGGTATGCTATGGCACAGCACGGTGCAGTGCCTGAATTTGAAAGTGGTGATGAGGCCATGATTTACAATCAGGCCGCATTCAGAGAGTTTATGCCGGGCTTTGAGCAGCAGATTACATCTGTTGATGGATCACAGCGTAGCGACGGTCACTTTGAAGTCCGTCACGAGGATGGATCCGGTACGATGTTCTATGATACTGCTCAGTATGATGCTCCTCGTGGTGACTATCAGGTATTTGAAGACCGTGATGGACATCAGTGGTTTGCAATCCACGGTGAATCTGTTGTGGAGAGAAAGCCGGTATATGATAACGGGAAACCCGTTTATGATGAGCGTGGCGTAGTATCCAAAAATGTAGAATCCGTTCGGTATAGGAGCACACCGAGTCGTTTCGGAGATCCGAAGCAGCGGGATGATACACAGACAAAACCGCCGAGACGGAAAAGTTAAGCTTTCACAGCCATAACGCCTCTTTGCACGGTGTTATGGCTGTTTTTTATAAAATGGGAGGTGAAGATTATGGCCGAGCAAAATAAAACGCAGATGGGAGACGGCGCTGATAATTATGGTCAAGCCGCAGGACAGATGGCAAAGGCAGCAAAACAACTCGGCCAGAAGGCTGCGAAGCAAGCGGCTGCAAAAGGCGTAGAGGCGACAGCAAATGCTGCTACAGCAGCAGTTCAGGCCAGTGTGCAAGGTGGAAAAGCCGCCGCAGAGATTGCTGCCGGTACGGCGGCAGGTGGCCCTTGGGGTGCGATTCTTTCTGCGGCATGGGCTATGCGTCACACACTGTTTAAAATTTTGATTTGCATATGCCTCTGTTTACTTTTCTTGATTATATTGGTCGTTTCCTTGCCGACCATTGTCACGAACAGCATATTCGGTCTGGATGGTTCAGAAGTAGACCCTAACGCAACACTGGCAAGTTCATATGAGAATCTGTCAACGGTCGTTTCGGATATTATAGATGCGGGATATGATCAGTCGATTGCAAAGGTGGAGAAGATTATTGCAGACGGCGGATATGATTATGATTTGTCGATGGAGGCGCTGATCAATCACGCGCAGTCTTCTGCTGGTTTTGATGTTGCCTATATACTGGCAGCATATTCTACCTCGATGAATCAGCAAAATACCAGCGGGGCCGATATGAAAGCAAAATTGGAATCCTATGGCGGTGAAATGTTTCCTGTGACATCGCAGGAACTTACCAAAGAGATTTTGATTCCGGTATCTTACTTTACTTACAAAGAAGTGTCTACAACGGTAGTGACGAAAAAGGTACAGACGGGAACGATCAACGGCGTACCGCAGTATCGGTATGAGACAGAGAACAGAACCTACTATCTTCCGGACGAGGCGAAAAGCTCGGAGGTCAGTGTAACCGTCCCGAATTACGAGGAAGTTACGGTTACAACTCCTGTTTATTCAGGCAATACGATTACTGGCACAAAGAGCGAGACCTATTATAGGCAAAACGGTGAGGTTACGCTTTCTCCTACAACAGAAACAGTTACTTATGTGGAATGCACGATCCATCCGTTTGATACTTCCGTTGTAGAAAAAGCCTTTGGTCTCGACTTGGATGCGCAGTTTGACGCTTCCGGAAGGACCTATGATGAAGTTGTCACGAATATGGCAAATGCCTTAAAAATGACACTATACGGCTCATTGGGGTCAGGTTTGGCAGTTCCGCTTACAGATGCAGAACTGATAGCATTCTTGAATAAGCAAAACTGTAATGCAACCCGGAAACATATTGTGGCGACTGGGCTTTCGCTGGTAGGTAAAGTACCGTATTTTTGGGGCGGAAAAAGTCCGCCTGGATGGAATGATGAGTGGAACACACCCAAACTGGTCACAGCAGCAGGCTCCAGTACCAGTGGAACGATACGACCGTATGGTCTGGATTGCAGCGGTTTCTCAGACTGGGTATATAAAACAGCCGTTGGAGTGAGCCTGTATGGCACAACTTGGGACCAGTGGGGCAACTCCTATGAAATCAGTGCATCGGAACTTTTGCCAGGCGACCTTGGCTTCTTGATGAACGATGACGGTCAAGGCTGGAATCATGTCTTGGTCTTTGCTGGCTATGGTGACAATGGCGAACGGATGTGGGTTCATTCCTCCGGCGGTGAAGGTGTTATCTTTAATTCACCGAGTTATGAATCCACCTTAGCACTCAGAAGACCGAAGGATGTAGATTTTAACGCTCCTGTTTCAGAGGATATTTATGGGGCGCCGATAGCGACCATTGAGGTAGATGTGACACATTACTGTGCCTGTAGTAAATGCTGCGGAGAGAATGCTTCCGGCATTACGGCAAGCGGAAAACAGGTAGAAGTCGGTATGGTGGCGATGTCAAGCTACTACCCCTTTGGCACACAGATCATGATAAACGGTACAATGTATACGGTGGAAGACCGAGGCGGTTCCGGGATTGAAAACGACAAGTCCCGGGTCGATATCTATGTCCCGGATCATCAGGAAGCTCTGCGCCTTGGCCGGTATACCACAACAGCGCAAATCTACCGTATGGGACGATAATGAATCCGCCTCTGTCATTGATGATGGAGGCGGTATTTATATGAGCGTTTGCATATCTTTCAGACGCGAATAGAAATTGGGAAACAGATCAACCGCATTAAATTTGACTCTATGCGGTGGAAAGGAAAGGCAGTATGGAAGAAAAAGAAGTTAAGAATATCTATGCGATTCCGGCAAATTATACGGATTCCGGCAAGCTTCTTGGCGGAATGATTGAACCTCGCAATGCGGTAGAGACGGCAATTCTTTTGATCCTTGTGGGTTATCCGGAACTGATGTGGATACCAATGCCGGGTACGATCCGTATTGTCGTGATGGTCGTGACGCTGATGCCTCTTGCAGTGCTCAGTGTGATGGGTATTGATGGTGACTCATTGTTTCAGTTCGTGGGTCACATAGTTCGATTTTGGTTTAAAAGACGAAAACTTCATATGAGAAGGGTGGGATATAAGTATGACCAGGCGTGTCTCAAAAAAGCCGGTAAACGCAAAAAAGCAAAAAGTCGAAAAACTGGAGTTCGTGCAGGACTTCCTGCCAATTAAGAATCTGAGCAACGGGATCATTGAAACCGTTGATGGACGATATATCAAGATTTTAGAGATAGAGCCGATCAATTTCCTGCTACGCTCCGATGAAGAACAGATGAACATTATTTCTTCGTTTGCATCATGGCTGAAGATTTCGCCGATGCGCCTCCAGATCAAGTCGATTACGAGGAAGGCAGATTCCGATAAGCATATTGCAATGGTGCGAAAAGAGCTGGCGGAAGAGGATAATGAGAAGTGCAAAGAACTCAGCGAGGATTATATCCGGCTGATTAAAGATATCGGAAATCGAGAAGCGCTCACACGGCGCTTCTTTTTAGTTTTCCAGTACGAGGCGGTCGGTCGCAATGAGAGCGATGATTATGGCAAGATTTATGCAATGATGCAGACCGCCGAACAAAACGCCCGCGCATATTTTATGCAGTGTGGCAATACGGTTCTTCAACCCAAGGATCCGGATGAGGCTACAGCTGAAATTTTGTATATGTACTTTAACCGGCGTTCCTGTATGGATGAACCATTTAGCAGTCGTGTCAACCGCGTGGTGGTAGATACGATGGCGGCAAAAAATAAGGTTATCGGTATTGATCCGGTGCCCAATATCAAGTTTTCGCACTTTATCGTGCCAAGAGGCATCGACCTGAGTCACTACAACTACATTGTAATGGATGGGCTGTATTATTCTTTCCTGTATATCAAGAAGGACGGTTACCCAAATGCGGTTCGCGGAGGCTGGATGTCTGCAATCATCAATGCCGGTGAAGGAATTGATGTGGACATTCATTTACATAGAGAAAATCGCAGCAGAACAATTGATAAGGTTGCACAGAGAATTCGACTGAACCGCACTAAGCTCAAGAGCCTGCAGGATACCAGCACCGATTATGAGGAACTGACCAATTCGATTTCTGCTGGTTATTATATCAAAAACGGTATCGCAAACAACAACGAGGACCTGTTTTATCTGTCTGTGTTTATCACGGTTTCCGCAAAAAGTTATGAGGAACTGATTTGGCGCAAGCGGCAGATGGTGGATATGCTCAAGTCGATGGATATCTATACCAGCGACTGCAGATTTCAGCAAGAGGCTGCTCTTCGTTCGGTTATGCCCTTTTTGCAGATTGATCCGAGGTTGGAGAAAAAAACGAAGCGCAATGTCCTGACAAGTGGTGCGGCAGCCACCTATATGTTTACAAGTTACGAGATGTCCGATGATTCCGGTGTGCTGCTTGGTATCAATCGCCACAATAACTCGCTTTGCATTGTCGATCTCTTCAATACCAAGAAGAACAAAAATGCGAACCTGACGATGTGTGGAACCAGCGGAGCGGGTAAAACCTTCCTGCTACAGCTCCTTGCTCTGCGTATGCGAATGCGCGGAATTCAGTGTTATATCGTGGCGCCCATCAAAGGGCATGAGTTTAAAAGAGCCTGTGATAAGATCGGCGGTCAGTTTGTCAAAATTGCTCCGGGTTCTCCCCACTGCATCAATGTGATGGAGATCCGGCACACCATTTCCCCGGAGATGGAGCTGATTGACGATGTGGACTACAACGATATGGACTCGATGCTCGCAAAAAAAATCCAGCAGCTGATGATTTTCTTCTCGCTGCTCATTCCTGATATGACAAACGAGGAAGAACAGATGTTGGATGAAGCGTTGATAAAGACCTATAGCGATTTTGGGATCAATCACGATAACAATTCTCTTTATGAAGATATGTCCATATCACCGCCTAAGATGAAAAAGATGCCGATTCTCGGAGACCTGCAGAAACATTTGCTTGAAAATCCGATGACAAGCCGCATTGCGGCTATCGTGAGCCGCTTTGTGACTGGGTCGGCTCAGAGCTTTAACCGCCAGACCAATGTAGACCTCTCGAATAAATATATCGTACTTGACCTTTCTGAACTCAAGGGTAAACTCCTTCCGGTCGGGATGATGATTGCACTCGATTATGTCTGGGACAATGTGAAGGCAGACAGGACTAAGAAGAAAGCCATTATGATTGATGAGATATGGCAGCTTATTGGAGCCTCGTCTAATAAACAGGCCGCCGAGTTTTGCCTGACAATCTTCAAGACGATCAGAGGTTTCGGCGGTGCTGCGCTGGCAGCGACACAGGATCTCTCCGACTTCTTTGGTCTGGACGATGGCAAATACGGCAGAGCAATCATAAATAATAGCAAAAATAAGATCATCTTAAACCTTGAGCCGGATGAGGCAGAATATGTGCGGGAGACGCTGAAACTTACCCGCACGGAAATCCGTTCCATTACTCAGTTTGAGCGTGGCGAGGCTCTTGTTTACAGCAATAACAGCAAAATTCCGATTGCTGTCAAGGCATCTAAGGTTGAACAAGAGATGATTACCACTGACCGTGCCGAACTGGAGGCAATCTTAAAAAGAAAGCAAAAACAGGCGCATAGTGCTTAAAATGCGTATTCTGATAAAAATACGCACAAGGAGGTGAGCAGAAAATGCTGCTACAGGACGAACAGTACATTATCAAATGGTTATCCCAATACGGGACATTGACCAAAACACAGGTCATTCGTCTCTTAAAAGATAAACCCGTCTCTACGGCGGAAAAGATTATCCGCAATCTCAAACGGGATATGCGGATTACGGATGTAGGCGGCTATTACTTGGCGCTGGACGAGATGTGCAAGCCTGATCAGAGATTGATCATTGCGGTTTGGGTATTATTACAGTTCATCGACCAGGTAGAGCCGCTTGCCCATTATCCGGCGGTTTATCCGGCGCAGATTTTCTTTTTGAAAGAGAATGTCGGATATGAGATTGTTGTTCTCTATGACGGCGAACAGCATTTAATGAGGCTCCTTCAGCCACAGGAAGACGATCTGAAGTACATTATTGTTGTGCCGCATATTTCAATGGCACAGTCCCTATATGTTCCCAAAGTCCCCTGCCTGTATGCGACAGTAGACTTTGAAGGCCGGGAGGAACCACATATCACATTTTATTCCGAGGAGGCGATAAACAGTGAGAGTAAATGAAACGCCGTTTGAAAAATCGTTAAGAAGAGCAAGCGTCCTGTCAATTCGTTTAGAAAATGAGATTTCGCAGACCAAAAAGTTGGCAGAAAACGGTGAAATCAAGATTGCCTATGAGCTGGCCTTGAAAGCCGCAAACACATCAGAAAAACTGACTTTGGTGACAAGAGCGCTGCCGGCTTATACAGGCTGTCCTACAGCAAAGGAAGATGTGGAGCTGCAGATAGCTGATAGTATTCCCATTGATATCGGATTTACCATAGAAGGCTGGTTTTCTATCAGAATTCCAGCTCTTTTGCCGAAGAAAACGGAAGGCTCGGCATCGTATATCCGCTCTTACCTGTATCCGGTGATGAAGCACTTTTTCTCTTATGTCCCGCCGGTCAAATATAGTGACTGTGTTCTGATTTTCAGACACATTTACAATAAAAACCGCCCTGAGCGACAGTACAGGGATCACGACAATATCGAAGTCAATATGGTTGCCGATGTGGTAGCACTTTATGTAATGCAGGACGATGCTCCATTAAAGTGCTGCCATTATTATTGTAGCGCTGCCGGTGAGGAAGAACGAACTGAGGTCTATGTTGTTCCGAAGAAAGAGTTTCCGAACTGGTTGGTACTGGAGAAAACCTTCCCGCAGAAAGGAGTATTTTTGAGCGATGAATACCAAAAACCGCCCTGAAAACATATGTAAAAATCGCCGGATGCTGCCCCGGAAAAACTACACACATATAAAAAGGCGAAAAATCCTTAATGTATCGGCATTTTGGCGGCATCGGTGTGATGGGAAATCCGACAAAGAGAGCAGTCACTATGTCGCAAATGCTTCTGTGCTTGGGAGGTTATTATGATTACCGTTCGTCCAGGCAGTCATGCGCACGACATCATCACTTTGCTCTCATTCGTTGGCGAATTTCCTGTTCGCTCTTTGTATCTTTTGGGCAATGAGCGTGTGATCAAGGCGTTGGTTCATAGAATGACTTTGCTGCAGGAATACCGCCTCCCCGATGATGCACAACCGAGACTCACCTGTAAGTTATTAAAGATTACCGGTGAGAAATCATATAAGACGCTGAGACTTACTAAAGCGGCAATCCCCATACTGGACTGGATTCATCCGAATGCGAGAGCGTATTATTTGGGCTCTTTCTGGAATCATAGATTCCCCGGAGACTCAGCCCATCGGGAGCGCAATCACAGAGTTGCGGAAGCGGCCGCGATGTTTTATATGGCAAGTATTCAAGCCCGGGCCTATGATTTGCCGCCTCTTCAAAAATCTGAGATCAGTCTGACAGTACCGGAGTATCCCGTGTATTACCTGGCGAAAGATCTCAAGAAACTGGGTGAGTCTGAGATGAATAAGACGATGTTCACGAGAGTCACAGGCGTTCTGTTCTCCTGCGGCGAAGCATATGCGGTTTATAACACCCGCAGCGCCCTGATGAAGTGGAATGGCATGGGTGAGTTCAAGACGCTGCACAGTTTGATCGAAATTGCAAGGTTAAACGCCGGCATTCATAAGATCCAGTCAGCCATTCTTTTCGGCGAGTCTGAGGAGATTGCGTTAAAGACCATTTTGGAGACAGAAAAGAACCGGCGCCTTGAGTTTCGGTTTGACAACATCTATCAATTCATTTATTTTGTGCCCATGAATTCCTTTGGCATTCGGCTTTTGATGCTGTTTGCCAGACCCAACTGGAAAGCGAAGCTGAATGAACTATTATTCGACGAAGATGATCTATCCAAGAATCAGGGCGTAATGGAATATGATGCGTTTGTAGATGGGAAATATGTGTATTCGTTTTTGGACAATGACATTGCACGGCTCATCCGGTTGCGGGAAGCACTCCAGACTGGAGCGCACCCATTTGAGGTACTCTGCTTCCCTGAGCAATTTACTCTTCTCCGAAAATATCTCGGCCCACAGATTGATATCAAAACCATTGATATAGATTCGGTGGAAGACGCAATGGGCCGATAAGGAGGAAAAGATTTGGATGACAAAAAACGCAAGGGCGCCATCGTCGTTGCCGCCATACTGGGTTTGGTGGCAGCGCTTTATCTCGCTGGTCTTCTTGCGCAGGTATTAAATAATTATTCCATTTGGATGGACGGCGGCGGCCTTACCGGACAAACCCAAATGCCGCCTGTTGAGTTCAGCCCGACAGTCTGTTTCCCGCAGGCATTTACCTGGAATGGCCTCAAGGGCTTGATCGGTATGATAGTTGTCGGTGCAATCATATTTGCGTATGTAAAGCTGAACGACCGGTTTGGCAGTAAAGACTACGATGAGCGTGGATTCAAAGTGGTCAAAAGCGGTACATACGGCACGGCATCGTGGATGGATGAAAAAGAAATGAGAGAGGTTCTTGAAATTACAACTCCGTCGAAGGCGGAGGGTGTAATCCTCGGCGAGTATAAAGGCAATACCGTCTGTATGCCGAAAGATACCAAACTCAACCGGCACATCGCAATCTTCGGTGCATCCGGCACAATGAAATCCCGGGCTATTATCAGAAACGCCCTGTTTCAGGCCATCAAGCGAGGTGAGTCTGTCATAATCACAGACAGCAAAGCAGATCTCTACGCGGATACAGCTGAGCTGTACCGGAAAAATGGGTATGAGGTGAAAGTCTTCAATCTTATTAACCCGGAGCACGGTGACAGCTGGAACTGTATGTCAGACTTAAATGGGGATACCCTGATGGCGCAGGTACTGACCAATGTCATCATCGGAAATACGAGTTCGGGCAAAGGCGATCATTTCTGGGACAATGGTGAGGCCAATCTATTGCGAGCGCTGATTCTCTATGTAGACCAGGATCGCACCCGAAGCGCCGACATGAAGCATCTCCCTGCAGTCTATCAGATGCTGACGCAAAACTCGGAAAAACAGCTTTCAGCATTGTTTGAGAAACTGCCGTTAGACCATCCGGCGAGGGCGCCGTATAATTTATTCGCGCAGGCAAGTGACACGGTTCGCTCCGGCATCATACTGGGACTTGGTACAAGACTTCAGGTGATGCAGGATAAAGCGGTTCAGAATATTACCAGTCGGTCTGACATAGACCTGATGGCACCTGCCAAGAAAAAATGCGCTTATTATATTATTCTGAGCGATCAGGACGCTACAATGGCATTCCTGTCATCGCTCTTTTTTTCTTGTATGTTTATCAAACTGACTCGCTATGCGGATTCCACAAAGAGCGGCAGCTGCGATGTGCCCGTGAATTTGATCCTGGATGAGTTCAATAATATCGGACGCATCGGCGGCGCTGCAGATGGCTCAGACTTTTGCAGAGCGCTTTCTACAATTCGTGCCAGAAACATTCGGGTAATGCTTGCAGTCCAGAGTCTTGGGCAGCTTCAAAACCGGTATCCGCAGAACCTTTGGTCCGAAATTGTCGGCAACTGCGACATCCAGCTGATGCTTGGATGCACAGACGATGTCAGTTCAGAATACTTTTCAGCCCGCAGTGGCGATATGAGTATTGAGGTCAATTCCACGATGACGGTGCGGAGAACCATCGCAGTAGCGCAGGTGATTCCCCAGTACCGTCATACTGAGGGACAAGGAAGACGCCGGCTGCTTACTCCAGATGAGGTCCTTAGGCTTCCGAACGAGGAACTGCTTTGTATCATTCGAGGTCATAATGTACTCAAACTCAAAAAACTCGATTACACGAAACACCCGATGTCATCGCAGATTATTCGTTCGTCCATTATGGACTATTGTCCGGCAGATGTTTTTCGTCAGTCTGGACAGACTGAACCGCTCCCCTCTGATCCTGAGCCTGTGAAAAAGCCGGCTCGCAGAAAAAGCTTATACAGCTCGGCGAAACCGCCGAGTGAATTTTAATTTAAGGAGGATTTGATTATGCCAGCCAAGAAACAAGATGTTGCTCCTGAGGAAATGGCGCCTCAGGCAGAAGAAATGGTAACGCCAGAAGATGCCTCTCCTCAGACTGACTCTGAAAATAAAAAACCTGGTGCCACGCGCGCCAGAAAGGCTAAAAAAGCTACAGAAAAATCTGAGTCTGACACAGAGCCTGAAAATGAAAGCCCCGGGTCCGAAGGAGAAAGCATTCCAAAGAGAAAACGCTCATATACCAGACCGACAATGAATGTTCTTTCGATTGATGAGCGTCTTGCGGTCGAGACAGATGCTGACAAAGCCAAGAACGATCTGCTTGATTTAATCGAGTCGATGAAAACGAAAAGAATTCTGACAGGTACAATCCAAGGTGTTGAGCGCCCCGAAGATAACCCAAACCGTTCTCTGGCAGTCATTTATCATGGCGACTTCAAGGTCATTATTCCGGCAGAAGAAGCAGTTGAGCCGCCTGAGGATTTCAGAGGCCGTTCCGAATCTGACATCATGCACTATATGCTTACCAAGAGATTGGGTGCCGAAGTCGATTATATCGTCAAAGGCATTGACCCTAAAGCTGGTATTGCAGTGGCCAGCCGCCTTGAGGCAATGGCGGCCAAGCGCAAAGAGTATTACTTTGGCACAGACCGGGACGGTAATAACCTGATCTATAACGATGTCTGTGCGGAAGCGAGAATCGTATCGGTGATTCGGGCAGGCATCTTTGTGGATCTTTTTGGCCTTGAGATTTATATTCCACTCAGGGAACTGAGTTACCAAAGGCTTTTGGACGCCAGCGCACAGTTCCAGCCTGGACAGCGGGTTCTCGTTAAAGTCCTTACGGTAGACCGCAGCGAGCGAAATCAGGTAAAGGTGACAGCATCTGTCAAGCAGGCGGGTGAAAATCCGTACGAAAAGGCGCTCAAAAAATATTCGGTCGGCAACCGCTATGTGGGAACGGTCAGTATGGTTGATACAACCGGTGTGTTCGTATCTTTGGACGGCGGTGTGGATTGCCTTTGCAGCTATCCAAAGCGAGGTCGTCCACCGAGAGGTGCCCGTGTAACCGTAAGAGTGCTTGGGATCAATAAGGAAAACAACCGCATCTGGGGCGCCATCACACATATCGCAACGCCGAGATAAGTCTTTTACAGGCATAACCTGTAGAAATATATTCGTAACCCATCAAATTTGATATAGGGAGGTGATATTGAAATGGTAAATTGCAATCTGTCCAAAGCAGAGCAGGTCCGCCGCAAGGAAATTGTGGAGCACACACGCTGTATGATACTGGAACAGATGCCCGTAGACGATCAGGATGAGACTTCACTGATGCTCGGATACAAAGGCTATTATCTCCAGATTTCATTTTCCGTGCTTCATCCTCTGATGGTCATCTGTTTAGCACGCTCGATTCAGTCTGTCGGTTCGGCCAAAAAGAAAAAAATGGTCAATGAGCTGAATTTAAGGAGCGTCCTTGGAAGCCACGCAATCAATGATGCCGTCGGCTGTTATTCGTATAGAGCCACGCAATGGCTGGATACTGACCTGACGCCGGAACGGTATTTTGAGATTTTGGACCGCATTGTAGATGAGGCGGATCGGGCATATCAAAAGCTGGCGGGTTAATGTTGCGCTTTATGGTCAATCTTCGTGTAATGAAATAAAACTCAAAAGGAGATGACCATAATGAAAAAGCGACTACTTGCCATAGCATTGTGCGGCCTGATGCTCACCATACTGAGCGCCTGTTCTGCAGATACAGCTTCCTCTTCAGAAAAAAATCAAACAAGCACTGTTACTTCAGAGGAATCTTCAGAAATGAGTCATCTGGAAGAAAGCATTCATGTTCCCGAAAGCTCCATTCCTCAGACTGACTCTTCCTCACAAGCAATGGATGAGGAGAAACAAGAAAAAAATCCAGTTACCCAGACTGATTCTGAGAAGACAGCAGCAGATCAGCCGCCGGCGGAAGCTAAAAATCCGGATCCAAAACCAACACCGGAACCGGCGCCCGCCCCTGATCCTGAGCCCATTCCCGAGCCTACTCCGGAACCGACACCGGAACCTGCCCCGGATCCTAAGCCGACTGAACCGCCTGCCACCGCATTCGATGTGGAAGGCTATGTCGAGATGGCAAAATCCTATGGGCAGTCCATAGGGCTTAAACTGGATTCTTCAGCAACTGCGTGCTGGGATAATCCGATCTACGCAAACGCAGACAGCCTCTACATCCAAAGAGATTTACAGGATACGCTGGATTGGTATAAAGACAGCGGCTTTACTTCTTTCTGGGTGTGGACGGAAAACCTCGGGAACAACGACTATCATATCTATATCGGATATGCGTAAAGTGAACACGGCAAAGCGAAGGCTCATCGAAAGATGGGCCTTTTCTTATGCCCAAATTTAAGGAGGAACCTCACAATGAAAAAAGGTAAACGATTTTTATCGCTGCTGATGGCATTCATTATGAGCCTTGGCGTATTTTCTGGTCTTACGACCAATGTTTTTGCGGCAACGCAGGAAATGGAAATTTATCTCCTGGCGCTGCCTCGTGCATCGGACAGTTCTAATACAGCGGATTGGGGACATCCGGACTTGAACCTAATTGGCGGATGGAGCACCGGTGTAAGCAATGGCCCTAAATTCGTGTACTGCCAAAATTCCTACACCGGCAGAGCTGTATACTGCATCGAACCCGGTGTACCTGTAACAACCGGCGACAAATTTGACGGGTTTGACGAAACCTTCTGGAATAATTATCCGTCTGATTTGAATCCAACGATTTCGCCGAACATCATCAAAGCCTATATTGGCCGTGTTCTGCAGTATGGCTGGGAAGGAAACGGTAATCTCAACTGGGATTCATCCAACCCTACCCACGCCGATCAGATTTCACATTATATCGCGACGCAGCTGTTGATCTGGGAGACTGTAGTTGGTGAGCGTGACAGTCAGTTCAACAAGGTGGATGCGACGGCTCAGGGTAAAGACAATATTAAGGACTATATCTTACCGTCCCACCCTCTGTACGATGAGATTTTTGCTCATTACAGAGATATGGAACAAAAAGTCAAAAAGCATACCCAGCTGCCGAGCTTCTTCACCAGAAGTTCCGGCGACGCAGATACTTTCGAGCTGAAATGGAACGGTACAGATTACTCCACTACGCTGAAAGATGAAAACGGCGTACTTGGAAATTATGAGTTTTCCAGCAATGTAAGCGGAATGCAGTTTGAAGTAAACGGCAATGAACTGACCATTCGCTGCACAACAGTTCCAAAGGGAGCCATTACGGTTCAGGCAGACAAAGTCGGCGGTGAACGCAAAGGCGTTGTTGTTTGGAGTGACGGCGTAATCGGTGGTGGAAATCAGGACTTTACGACCTACGGAACCACTGTATCGGATCCGGTATCCGGTTATCTGAAACTGGAAGTAATGACCGGTAATATGCACTTGGTCAAAACCTCGGAAGACGGTAAAGTAGACGGCATCAGTTTCACAATCTCAGGTGACGGCTACAACGAAACCAAGAAAACGGATGCGAACGGCGTCATCGATATTACAGATATGAATCCCGGCGTCTATACCGTGACGGAACAGTCCATTGATAAATACGAGCCACAGTCTGTGCAGCGCGTGACAATCGTCAGCGGCCAGACTGCAACTGTAACTTTCAATAATGTGCTAAAGCGCGGGGACTTGAAAGTCACAAAGACTTCCGAAGATGGTCTGACCGAAGGGATGACATTCCATTTGTACGGCACCTCTTTGTCAGGGCTTCCTGTAGATGAGTATGCGGTTACAGACAGTTCCGGTATAGCAGTATTTGAAGATGTTTTGATTTCCGGCAGCACGCCATTCATACTGGAAGAGGTCGATACGCCGATACGGTATGTGGTGCCTGAGTCTGAGAGTGTAACGATCCACTGGAACGAAGTGACCAATCAGTCCGTGCATAACATCCTGAAGAAATTCCGGGTAACGGTGACAAAGAGCGATAGCGAGACCGGTGAAGCACAAGGCGACGCCAGCTTGGCAGGAGCTACTTATGGAATCTATAAAGGTGATACCCTGGTAGACAGTTATACTACGGATGCCAATGGCTCCTTTGTCACCCAATACTATGTTTGCGACACAGATTGGAGCGTAAGAGAGATCAACCCGAGTGAAGGCTACTTGCTGGATCCGACCATCTATCCGGTAGGCGCTGACCCGAAGGATTATGAGATTGAGCTGAACGACACGGCGGTCGATGCGCTGGAGACGATCAAGAAGGGCGATATTGCGCTGATAAAACATACCGATGACGGTGAGACGGGCATCGAGACGCCTGAGACCGGCGCAGAATTCCAAATCTATTTGAAATCTGCCGGCTCTTTTGACGCTGCGGTCGAGGCCGAGCGCGACACCATCACCTGTGATGAAAATGGATTTGCCCAAAGTAAGAAGATGCCTTACGGCATCTACACAGTGCATCAGACCAAGGGTTGGGAAGGCAGAGAGCTGATCGATGACTTTGATGTCTTTATTTCGCAGGACAGCCAGACCTATCACTATATCTTAAACAACCGTAATTTTGCGTCCTATATTAAAATCGTCAAAGTGGATGCTGAAACAGGCAATACGATCCCTTATGCAGGCGCAGGATTCCAGTTGTTCCGTCCGGACGGTTCACAGATCACCCAAACCATCACCTATCCGGAGGTAACGGTTATCGACACCTTCTACACGACAGCGGATGGTATGCTGATCACGCCTGAAAAGCTGGAATATGGTACGGGGTATTCATTAGTTGAGGTGGAGGCTCCCTACGGGTATGTTTTGAATGAGGAGCCCGTCTACTTTGATGTAACCGAAGAGAACTCATCTGAAGAAAACGGCTTCACCATTATTCAGGTCGAGAAACCCAATATGGCGCAAAAAGGCATCATTAAAGTAAGCAAGACCGGTGAAGTGTTCTCCGGTGTAACGGAGTCTGACGGAATCTATCAGCCGGTATATACCGTGCAGGGATTACCTGGCGCTGTTTATACGATCACGGCCAAGGAGGACATTTACACCCTTGATGGCACACTCAGATACTCTGCAGGTGAAGTGGTCGATACCATTGAAACGAACGAGACTGGGAGCGCGGTCAGCAAGGAGCTATATTTAGGGAAATTCCTTGTAACGGAAACCCAGGCACCGTTTGGAATGGTATTAAGCGAAGAAAATGTTCATGAGGTTGAGCTTGTGTACGCAGGCCAGGAAGTCAGTGTGACAGAGACCGGTACAGACTTCTACAACGAGCGCCAGAAGGCTCTGGTCTCCATTCAAAAGATTATGGAGCAAGACGAACTGTTTGGTCTTGGCATGAACGGTGAAATCAGTTCTGTCACATTCGGACTGTACGCAGCAGAAGACATCACTGCAGCGGACGGAGCCGTCATTCCGGCTGATGGTCTGATGGAAATCGTATCAGTATCCGAAGATGGTCTTGCCGTCTGCAAGACCGATCTCCCGTTTGGCAATTTCTACCTGAAAGAGCTCAGCGTTGATGGCAAATATATTTTGGACAGCGAAACGAAGTACCCGTTCTCCTTCTCATATGGCGGACAGGATATTGCCGTTATTGAGATCCAGGCAAATGATGGTCAGGCAGTGGAAAACATTTTAAAGCGCGGCGAAATCAAGGGCCTGAAGGTAGATGAAAACGGAAACGGCCTTGCAGGTGCAGTCATTGGTTTGTTCCGTCCGGACTGTGAGGAATTCACGGCTGAAAATGCGCTGATGACCACAGAATCCCTGGAAGACGGCAGCTTTTCGTTCAGCTCTGTACCTTGCAGCGACTTCATCGTGCGTGAGATCGCACAGCCGACAGGGTTCGTACTGTGTGAAGAGTCCTTCCCGGTAACAGTTACAGAAGATGGCCAGGTGATTGAGATTCAGATCACCAACGAATTCATCCGAGGCAATCTGAGTCTGACCAAATATGATGCAGATTTCCCTGAAAATAAGCTGAGCGGAGCCGAATTTGAGGTTTACCGTGATACCAACGATAATCAGCAGCTGGATGATGAGGACGAACTGCTCGGTATGATGGAGGAAACTCTGCCAGGTGTATACGAGATGAAGGATGTTCTCTACGGCGGCGTGCTGGTAAAAGAGAAAACTGCTCCGGAAGGGTTCATCCTGGACGAGAATGCTTACTATGTGATGATCGATACCGATGGCAAGACATACGAGATCGAAAACGAGGCTGGCAAAGGCTTCATCAATCAGGCGCAGAAGGGTTCTCTGAAAATCATTAAGACCAGTTCCGACGGCGTAAAAGAAGGCTTTGAGTTTAAGGTGGAGGGACCTAACGGCTATGAACGCACCTTTACAACGGACGCATCGGGAGAAATCCTGATCGAAGATCTCCGCGTCGGCAAATATGTCGTAACCGAGCTGAAAAATGGGGTCAGCGAGAACTATGAAATCGCGGATCCTGTTACGGTTGAAATCGTTGCGGATGAGATGCTGACAGTCAAGGTACACAACGAGAAAATTACTGTAGATGTCCCGAAGACCGGCGATGAAACCAACTTGGCGGCTTGGATCGCACTTTTCGGTGTCGGCAGCATTGGCCTGTTGACGACAGCAGTGCTTACCATCAGAAAGCGCCGCAAGAAAGCAAGTAAATAAGTCTTCTCCTTTTGAGGCTGTCTCCCGGAGAATTTGTTCTCTCCGGGAGATGCGCCTTTTTCTAACTACTAATTCGGGAGGTACACAATGAAAGTAAAGAAAAGATCCTGGCAGAGCCTTTTGTTTATGGTCGTTACCATACTGGCTTTGATGATGCCGCAGACAGTATTTGCAACCGGCGGAACGGACGGTACGGAATTGCAGGTCGCAGAACCTGCATCGCTGGAAATCCAGCTCGGTGCAGAATGGGCCGGTGTGGAGTTTGAACTGAAAACAGATGCCGGAATGTATCCCGGTGATGTTGTCGTAGGAGAAGACGGCGTACTCCGTCTTGAGATCGGCGGCAGCAAAAGCTATATCCTGACCTGTATGAATTCCAGCGTTGCAGTTCCGGATCCGGAGCAAGCCCCTGCCACAACAGAAGAGTCTTCCGAAAGCAGCGTTGAAAAAACCGAAAATACATCGGCAGAAAACACCGTTGCCGGCATTCCGGTCATGCACCTGATTCTATTTGGCGGCGGTATGGCAATTGCTATCGGTGCCTTAGTCGGACTATATATTGTCAAACGACGCAAGCAGTTAAATCCGCAGTATCAGGATGACGATGAGGAGGAAGATTGATCCTCCAGACTGGCTTTATATAGACAAGAACTGCCAATTTGAAAACTTTTAATCAAAAATCAACCGTAAATTTTCAAATTGACTTGACAAGAGATGCTCTATGTGCTACTATATAACCGTGGCAGGGGCTTGCGTCCAGGCTTTCGGTACGCTGAGTAGCTAACAGCGTCAGACATATCCATGAGAGGTATGGAACCGTTACGGGATGCGCATTGAGCAAACCACAATGATGCAAGCCAATTTGAATATGTTGAGCCGGAAGGCTGCTTTTATATTGCAGAGCTGAAGATTTGGACATCACATCCATATCTTTAGCTCTGTATTTGTTTGCAGCTTTCCGGCTCTTTTGTTTTATATATTGGAGGTCAGAATTTATGAATAAGAAACGAAGAAAGGGATTTAATCAATCATCTGTCCGCTGTCCTTACTGCGGCAGTCCTGCTGTTCTGCGCAGCGCAGACGGCATTTATCGTGATAACAGTAAAAACACAATGCTTTATGTATGCAAAAATTATCCGGCCTGTGACTCCTATGTCCGCGTCCATACCGGTACTAACATTCCCGTGGGCAGCCTTGCGAATCACGAGCTGCGTTCTTTGCGAAGAACCGCTCATTACTATTTTGATCAGCTCTATAAGAGCGGCATGATGAGTAAGCAAGATGCTTATCAGTGGCTGGCTGACATTCTGGCGGCGCCGCTGTCAGAGGCACACATTGGTTATCTCGGAGAGTACTACTGCAAAGAAGTCATTCGGGAGAGCCGTAAGCTTTTGGAAAGCAGGAATAAGAAAAAGCAGCGCCCGGCATTGCAGCAGCCGGAGTTGAAATTGATAGAAGGAGGTGCAGCATCGTGAAACTCAGCCCGGCCCAGCAGAAAAAAGTAGAGGAGAATATGAAACTGGTCGGAAAAGTCATAGAGGATAAGGTTCACGGATTCAATCAAAGCGGGATCTATTCTTATGAGGACCTGACACAGATCGGATATATTGGACTGTGCAAGGCAGCTTATACGGACAAAGGCGGCTGTTTTTCTACATATGCGTACAGGCTGATCTGGAATGAGATCTGTGATGCGCTGATTAAAATCAATCATCAATACAGTAAAGAAATGCTGTCTGACAATATGAGTACGGTGAAAGTGGAGTATTGGGAAGAGAACACACTTGGAGAGCTTTCGGCGGCACTTGATATTGTCACCAAACGCGCAACGCCGGCTGTGCAAAATGGTATCAAGGCGCTGCGCTACGCATCGAACGGATACAGCAGCCGGGAAATAGGAGAAAAGATGGATGCGTCTGATGGTAAGGTACGGATGTGGATGACACGCGCCAAGCGATTTTTACAGGCACAGCCGGAGATTTTGGCGCTTACGGAAATTTAACAGACGGGATACGAAGACTACAGCGTTTTCGTATCCCCTTTTTCTTTTTTGGAGGTATTTTATGATGAAAGCAGTATGGCGGCACCTGAAGGTATGGCTTATTCCTTTGCTTGTCACGCTCATTATCTTTTTGTTGATGCGATTTGTTTTTCTCTTTGGGTATGTTCCCACGGCTTCGATGGAGCCGACACTGGAGCGAGATAGCTTTATACTCGGTGTGCGCGTATTTTCAGAAATCCGAAAAGGCGATATCGTTATTTTTGAACATGACGGCCGCCTGCTCGTAAAGCGCGTAGCGGCTCTGCCCGGTGAAACAGTTGATTTGTCGGAGCTTACCTATATGACAACGCTTGGGATTCCGATCAGGGATACGGATGCGCTTATTGTGCCGGAAGACTGTTACTATCTTCTTGGTGACAATGTGCAGAATTCCATTGATTCAAGGTATTGGGAAGACCCGTTTGTAAACAGGGAACAGATTGTCGCAAAGATGATCTATCCTGCAAAATAAAAAATCCCGACAGCCCTTACTTTTGGACCATCGGAATTATTCTGTGTCACCTGGCTGGTTATCCAACCCTTCAAAGAAATCGTCATAAGTGCAGTTATATAGTTTTTTCAGTTCGAGCAGCACGCTGATCCGGATATTAAGTCTGCCGTCCTCATATTTTTGGTAAGCACTTCTTCCGATATCACAATGACGGCGCTGCAGCTCTGCGCAAAGCTTCTCTTGGGAGAGTCCGTGTTCTTCACGCATTTTCCTCAAGTTTGCGCCCATATTGCGGTCACGCCTTAATTTCTGTTCCAATGCCATCACCTCTCTTCGGAAAAAATTGACCATTATTGGTTGCAACACAATAGTATTTTATGCTATAATGCGGGAAAATACTGATACCAATAAGGCTCAATTTGGGCGAAAAGGAGCGCCGCAATGGAAGATTTTTTCCGTTTTTTTACAGAAAGACAGAAGGAAGTATATAAACTTAGAGAACAGAAAATGACTTTTGCACAGATTGGAAATACACTTGGAATCTCCCCAAATGCTGCACGCCAGCATTATCAGAACGCACTGCGCAGGATCAGGGAATATGAGGCTTATAACCGAATGGTAGAACACAATAACCAGCCCGTTGACTTTCCCCTTACGAGAGGCGAACTGAAGCTGATTTATATGGGACTGAACGAGCTGACCAAAGTAAAACCGTATAAAGTTACGGCAAATGTCCGTTCAAACTGGGAGGAACAAAGGAGCTACGAACGCATTATTATCGATGACTTAATGGACAGAGCATTTGAGACTATCTATCAAGCAAAGCGGTCAAATTAAAAAGCCAGCAACATGAGGCGAACACCGCCTGCGGTTACTGGCTTTGTTATTCTTCAGGTGCAAGACCTGAGAAGAAGTCATCATAGGAACATTCGTAGAGGCTTTTTAATGCAATCAGCACGCTGATTTTAACATTGAGACGCCCCTCTTCGTATTTCTGATAAGCACTTCTTCCGATATCTATGCCGCGTCGCTGCAGCTCTATGCAAAGGGATTCTTGCGAATATCCATGCTCTATTCGCAATCGCCTCAGGTTCATTCCCATATTAAGATCTCGGCGTAGCTTTTGTTCCATTTCCTTGTCCCCGTAAAAAATCTGTATTTTTGAGTACTATTGGTTGCAACTTTTTATATTTTATGGTATACTGGGGCAAAATGTTGATACCAATAGTTATCAAGATGGGCGTGTTGGAATGAAACAAAAGGGGTATATTAGAAAATCCGGCCGGAGAACCTCCTTTCGGCACTGTGACAAAACATAGATAGAGAATGTCAAGCTGCACTTTCTTCGGACATCGGATTCTAAACAAGGACATCAAGGATCTCCTTACGCGCCAGATAGATAATTTGATAGCGGAATATGGTGTCAATATTTTTTATGTAGGAAATAACGGTCAATTTGACCATTTGGTTGCTGCGGTTTTGCGAGAAGTGAAATTGCACAATCCGCAGATCTCATATTCGATTGTGCTGGCATACCTGCCGGAAAAGAAACAAGAGTACAATCCATTAAGCGATATCGAAACAATCTATCCCGAAGGACTGGAGTATACGCCACCGCGTTTTGCCATTTCAAAGCGAAATCAATGGATGGTTATGCAGTCTGACTATGTGATTGCATATGTAGAACATTCCTTTGGAGGCGCAGCACAGTTCACTGAGTACGCTCGGAAAAAGCATTGGATGGTTATCAATCTGGCGGACTTAATGGGATGAATATGTTAAATATCGAAGCAAACACCAACAACAACACGAGTTTTAGAAGACACGCAGATGATAGACTCCTTTTGGAGTAGACTGGAAAGCCTGTCTTCGCCCCGTCCTTGAAAGAGGATATTTGCACCCGGTGGTGACTTTGCTTGATATTATATATGGGCGTCATTTGCTTAACCGCAGATGACGCCCGCTTTTTTTGATTCCGGATTAAAGATGAGATGTAACCGAGACTGAGGACAGATGCTGAATTGATCCGAGGATCCGAAAAGCAACAGCGAAGTGGTTTCTGGTACACTATATTACAAAGAGAAAAAAGTCTTATCGGAACAAAAAAGGCCGATTGGAGCGGAAAAGATTTTTCAGGTCTGCTAAGATGATTACTGTGAGCGCCGTAGGGCGCTTTCAAAAAACACATAGGTTAGCATAACCTAACTAAAAGGAGGAATTTTCAATGTCTGAAGTGAGTACGGACAAAAAACTGAAAGGAAAAGACCTCATTACCATCGGTATCTTTTCCGCAATCTACTTTGTTATCAACTTTGCCTTCATGCTTCTGGGAGGTATCCACCCTGTTCTTTGGATGCTGATGCCTGGCTTCATTGCCGTGTTTGCAGGCATTCCCTTTATGCTGATGGTCGCAAAGGTTCAAAAACTGGGTGCAGTTTTCCTGATGGGGCTTATCACTGCGCTTATCTATTTTGTCACTGGACAATTTACTCTGGTAATCCTGATCTCGATGGCTTCTACCTGTATTTTGGCCGAAGTTGTTCGAGCGGTGACTAAGTATAATAGCTTCAAAGGAAATTCGATTGCCTATGTGATTTTTTCGCTGGGGATGGTTGGTTCTCCCCTTCCCATCTGGCTGTTTAAGGCCGATTTCCTGGCGCAGATTACAGAACAGGGAATGCCCGCTGATTATGTTGCGGCAGTTGAAGCTCTGTCGTCCAATGCAATGTTAATCGTTCTGTTTGTTGCTCCAATCATCGGTGGTATCATCGGTGCATTTATTGCCAGAGGTCTGTTCAAAAAGCACTTTGTAAAGGCAGGAATTGTGTGATGAATGGGGCGGGCAAAAAACATACATTAAGGTTCGATCCACGGACGGGATTGCTTTTGTTGGTGCTGGCAAATATTGTAGCCTTTACCCAGCACTCCGTATGGGTTGAAATTACATGGGTTGTTTTTCTGCTCCTGCTGATCGCTGCCTGCGGGTGCCAAAAATCCGCAGGCAAACTGGCAATCGCATTTGGGATTTGTCTGGCGCTGCAATACTATGTATTCCCAAACGGGCCGAAAATTTTAGCCAGCAGCTTCACGATCATTGTATCTTATGCAAGAAAGATTTTCCCTTGTTTGATTGTCGGTACGATGGTTTTACAGAAAACGCCCGTCCGGGAATTGATGGTTGCACTTCGGAAATGGCATATCC
>OGQY01000282.1_pt1 | contig 43390 bp, 20 predicted proteins | sample 1553361 | NCBI WGS metagenome assembly OGQY01 (sample SAMEA2579963, study PRJEB22360) | human gut metagenome | reverse complement strand
TGAGGCTGAGCTTCTGGCAGGTTAAAATGGGGAGAAATTTCTCATTTTAACTTGTACTAAATCTTGACATAGGACCATATCTTTGTATTTGATAATGGTATAGGATGGAAAATTGCTTTAATTGTTATTGGATTGGGTTGGCTCATATCTGCAATTTCTGGCTTTATGAGCAATTTGAAAAAATGAAAATTGGAAGTTGGGGAGTGTAAAACAAAGTGCGTAAGCTTTGAAATTTTATTTTCTCAACTTACACACTTTATTTTACACTCCCACAGAAACCATTCTGCAGCTCTTAATCTTGTCATCCGGTTATCTTTTCGCACCTTCTATGATCTGGATCAGGTTTTTATCCAGCTGGATCGTCCGGTTCCATGGATTGATGATGACTCCTGCGATTTCCGGTACGGTCAGAGCGGATGCAAACAATTTATCGATATTTGCCAGGAAGGTGGATTTTACGCTTCCGCCGCCTTTTAATTCTTCTTCAAAGCTTGTAAATGCTGCCCACCACGCTTTTCCGTCAGCGGTCTTTATCGCCTGCACCCGGATCTGACCGTCTCCGGTCGGCGGTTCTACTGCCACGATAAACTGTCCGTTTTCCTGCATACGCCTGCGGATTACCGTCAGGGTATGTGCCAGCATTTCCTGTGTCGGTTCCTGCTGAAGTGCCGCGATGGCTTCTTCTATTTTTTCGTTTCCACACAGTCCGGCATCGACTGTTTCGTTCTGTTTTTTATTTTTATGATCTGCCATATATTCCTCTTTTCATTTGTGCCAAGCGGATATTCGCAATCCACCAATACTTATATCAAATCAGATAGGCGATTGAATCCCGCCACTGATACAAACTTGTTACTCGCCGTCTACGGAGGCGGAAGTCATCTTACATTTGATATATTCTGCCTGCAATTCCTGCATTTTCAGACTTCTGACTTTGAAGTCATATGATACTTTTCCATGTTTTCTTTATTGCGATATTCATGTTTCTCATAATATCCGATCAGTTTTTTATCTGCATCACGAAGTGCCACCATATATACATCTTTGTTCTGTTTTTCATTATGAGATGTATATATGAGATTGTTTTCTTCGCTTTTGGCAAACCATGCAACGACTTCTTTGATTCTTTCGTTGGAATGTGCCCCGTGGCAATCCAGAAGGCTTTTGCCAAGCAGTTCTGCTCCTCCATACTTATGATAATTGGCAGCTGCCGCCGGATTCATATAAATGATTTTGTGATCCAGGCTGCAGATCACAACAGCTGCACGATCCTGATCGATAATACTTTTAAAATATGCCCCTAATTCCATAATATCATCCTTTCTCATCCAATCTCCTGCTACGCAGATACACCAGAATCCCCACCGCATCCGCAAGGAACCATCCGATCGGAATGGATACCCAGATTCCTGTCACACCAAGCCACGAGATTTTGGAGAGGGTGTAAGACAGCAGCACTCTTGTTCCAAGGGAAATGACCGTGAGCACCACCGACATGTTCGGGCGGTTCACGGCACGGTAATAGCCATAGAGCATAAACAAAATGCCGATTCCGACATAACAGGCTCCTTCGATTCTTAAATACTGCACGCCGACTGCAATGATCTCCCTGCTCGTCTCGGAAACAAACAGCTGCATCAGCGGCTGTGCCAGAACAAAGACACCGCAGCTGATCACAATGCAGAACAGGATCACGCTGATCACTGACTGGCGGATCCCCTGACGGATACGTTCTTTCTTTCCGGCTCCGTAGTTCTGGGCTACAAAGACGGAAAATGCATTTCCGAAATCACCGACCGGCATATATGCGATCGTGTCGATCTTGACTGCCACGGCAAATGCTGCCATAACGGTCGCTCCGAAGCTGTTGACAATTCCCTGCACGACCAGAATACCGAAATTCATCACGGACTGCTGCAGACAGGTAAAACCGGAAAGTGACATGATCTGTTTTAAGTTTTCACGCTTCCATTTCATATCTTTTCTGCTGATATGGTATTCCGGATAACGCACCAGAAAATACAGCAGAATACCGACTCCGGAAACATACTGTGCGATCACGGTCGCAACGGCCGCACCTCTGATCCCCATGTGCAGAACCAGCACAAAGTATAAATCCAGAAAAATATTTAAGATCACGGAAATTCCAAGGAAAAAAAGCGGTGTGACGGAATTTCCGATTCCACGCAGTACGTTTGCAACATAATTATATAAAAAAGTGGCAAAAAATCCGATAAAGACATAAAAAAGATATTCCCGCATCGCCGCTGTCGTTTCCTGCGGCACCTGAAGCAGACGGATCATCGGATTCATCCAGATATAAATGATCCCGGTCAGGATCACCGCCAGTGAGCCGATCATAACCGCAGAAATAAAAATGCCGTTTCGGATCAGACCCTGATTTTTTTTGCCATAAGCCATCGATAAAAATGCACTGCTTCCAAGACAAAGCCCGATGACGATCGATGTCAGGAAGGTCATTAACGTGTAAGACGAACCGACGGCTGCCAGTGCATTATCTCCGATATAATGGCCGACCACCCAGGTATCGACCAGGTTGTAGAGCTGCTGAAGCACATTTCCAAGCATCAGCGGAACCGCAAATTTCCACAGGCTCGAGGTGATGTTTCCGACCGTCAGATCTATATTTTTTGTTTTCCTCTGTTTTCCCATTTCTTACTTTTCTTTTCTCAGCTGCCAGAATGCTACGGCACTTGCAGCTGCCACATTTAAAGAATCCACGCCATGCGACATTGGTATTTTGACGGTGTAATCGCAGTCTGCGATCGTCCGGGATGTCAGACCGTCTCCTTCTGTTCCAAGGAGGATAGCAAGCTTTTCTTCTTTCTGCAAAATCGGATCATCGATGCGGATCGAATCACCGCTTAAGGCAAGTGCCGCCATTTTAAATCCCATTTTGTGTAAAAGCTGAATCCCCTCTTCCGGCCAGGAAACGGAGTTATCCACAAAAGTCCACGGAATCTGGAAAACTGTCCCCATACTGACGCGGATCGCCCGCCGGTAAAGTGGATTGCTGCATGCCGGTGTCAGCAGAACCGCATCCATGTGCATTGCTGCCGCTGAGCGAAAAATCGCCCCGATATTCGTCGGATTGACCACTTCTTCCAGCACCGCAATGCGTTTTGCATTTTCACAGATTTCCCTCATGGACGGAAGTTTCCGGCGATGCATCGCACAGAGCATGCCACGCGTCAGTTTAAAACCGGTGATCTTTGTGAGCACATCAAATTCTGCCGTATACACCGGGATCTGCCCACAACGTTTTATGATCTGTTTTGCTTCTCCTTCGACGTGTTTCTTTTCCACCAGAATAGAAATCGGCTCGTACCCCGCATCCAGTGCCCGCTCCACTACTTTCGGGCTTTCTGCGATAAAAATCCCGTCTTCTGGATTTGCACGGTTTAAAAGCTGGATTTCTTTTGTTCTTGCATATACGTCCAGTTTCGGATCTTCAAAATCCGTAATTTCTATGATATCTGACAATTTTGCGGTCTCCTTTATCAAGAATGGCTCCGACATTCTTGCTGCGGGATGCACGTCATGCATCGCATGATATATTCTTCTGTGCACCTCTGCAATCTGCCGAAGGCTATATCAGATGGGAGTTTTCTCACATCTGATGTATCTTTTTCCTTACAAAATAAAAGCAGATCACCTGCATAATGATCGTGAACAGCCAGGAACCCGGATACGAAATAAACAGCACATACAAAGAACGATGATGCGGAAAGATTCCAAAAATCCATACCACTCGCATACCTACGGTACCGATAATCGAAAGAATCATCGGTACGGCAGAATAGCCCATGCCTCTGAGTGCTCCCGGAAACAGATCCATGATACCGCACAAAAAATACGGCACAGTCGTGATCGATAAAATTTCCATTCCGCAGCGGATAACTTTCTCTTCTTCTGTGTAGATCCGAAGAATCTCCGGTCCGAGAAGATAAGAACCGCATCCAAGCACTCCGGCAACAACAACCGTCAGGATCAGGCAGTCGATCAACACTTTATCCATACGTTTGTATTTGCCGACACCATAATTCTGGCTTGTGAAACTCATGCATGCCTGCGTGATCGAATTGACTGCCGCATAGAGAAATCCCAGTATATTATTGGCCGCCGTATAACCTGCCATGGCGGTAGAACCAAAGGAATTGACCGATGACTGCAAAAGTACGTTAGAAAAATTGATGATCATGCTCTGGATCCCTGCCGGGATTCCGACCTGAAAAATCTGCTTCAGATAAACGCCTTTGATCTGCAGTTTTGAAAAACGGAGCTGGTAGCTGCCTTCCGATTTATACAAGCACCATAATACCAGGATGCAGGAGATCAGCTGTGAGATCACCGTAGCGATCGCAACGCCTTCCACTGCCATGTGACAGTAAATAACGAGCAGCATATTCAATGCTGCGTTGATCAGTCCGGAGATGATCAGAAAAAGAAGCGGCCGCTTCGTATCTCCGATTGCTCGAAGGATCGCCGCCCCGTAGTTATAGATCATAAAAAACGGCATGCCCATAAAATAAATCCGCATATACAGCGTAGACTGATCAATGACATCATCCGGCGTTCCCATCAATTCCAGTGCACCTCTCGCAAACAGAACACCGACAAATGCCATGATCACACCGCTGACCATCGCCAGCGTGATCGAAGTATGTACTGTTTCCGACATTTCTTTTGATTTGCCCATCGCATAAAACCTTGCCGCCAGTACATTTGCCCCAAGCGAAATACCGATAAAAAGATTGGTAAAAACATTGATCAGGGCGGTGGTTGAACCAACCGCCGCCAATGCCTGTTTCCCACTGAATCTTCCCACTACGATGATGTCCACTGCATTGAACATCAGCTGCAGAATACCGGATAACATCAGCGGGAGTGAAAACGAAATTAATTTGTCCATGATACTTCCATTGCACATATCAATTTCATATTTACTGCTTTTCAAAACAAAAACCTTCCTTCTTTACTGCTCATATTACTTTGTCATTTCTTTTTTACTGCGGACCATCTTCCTTTTGTTGTTCCGTTTACACCACGCACACGAACATAGTATTTCTTATTTTTCTTTAATCCTTTGATCGTATATTTCAGTTTTGTGGTCGTTTTGGATTTTGCTTTTTTAAATTTCTTGTTGGTCGCATACTGAATCTGATATTTCTTCGCATTTTTTACTTTTTTAAACTGAACCTGAATCTTCGTTTTAGATCTCTTTAAGCTAATCTTTGGCTTGCCGACTTTTATCGTCTGCTGCGGCTTTGTCTGAGTATCCTCTGTTTTATCTGTGTTTGAATTGTCCGGTTTTGGATCAAATCCCCAGTCCCAGTCGATATTACCATCACCCCAGGAAATATTACCTCCGGTGTTTCCGCCGTTATTTCCGCCGTTATTCTCTCCGGTATTTCCATCATTGTTTCCGCCGGTATTCTCTTCCAGACTTCCGCCGGTTTCTTTGCTTACCTCTTCAAGGCAGTATGGATTGATCTTGATCATCACCGGTTTGCCGTTGTCTGTGACATACCATACGACGTTTCCGTCTGTATCACAGATCGGCTGACATTCTGACAGGGCAAGCGGTGCGGAATATACCTTACTTGTCCTGCTTCCGTCTGCATTCATCAGCATCATTTTTGTGGTGTAATTCTGTTTTCCGGATGCTTTTTCTTCCCACATCAGTAGGAACTGATTTTTCGTGATCTTAACCAGTTTTGGCGTGGTAACATCAACGTCTGCACCATTTGCATAGTTGGTGATCCAGGTTCTGTTTCCGGAAGGTTCCGCTTTTCTCGAACTGCTTATAAATATATTTTTCTGATCATCATTCAGTTTTTCGACACCAAGGCCTGCAACCAGATAATATTCTTCTGACAGTTCCAGACCAGTCAGAGAATATCCAGTATAATTATAGCCTGTATTTCCATCGATTGTGAAAAGACTGCCGTACAGACTCGGATCTTGCAGTTTGTCACCGGTCTTAGTCATGGTAAATGCAATGCCTCTTGGATAAGCATCTCCGAGATCCACACGGTAAATGTATTCTCCGTCCGTTCTAATCAACTGCATGAAAGAATGGCTGACATAGCCTTCTCCCAGATTCATGACTCCTGTATAAGAATCCACAAGTGTCATATCTTCTTCATTGACCACAAAACTGCAGTTTGCCTGATGATGATATCCGTCGTCCGACTGATACATTTCGTGGCAGGTGTGGATATAAAGTTTGCCGTCTGTTTCTGTCATGCTGAGACCGCCAGCATCAAATGGAATGTAGGTGTTGGCTCCTTTAACACTGCACTGTGCAAGGCGATTCCAGTTTTTATCATATTTCACGAAACGGAATACTTCACACTCATCCGATTCTTCTTTGTTCATCTGTCCAAAAACTGCATAATTATAATTTTCGCCAATATAGATCCCACCAAAAATCGGAAGTTCTGCCGCAACATTTTCAGAAGAAACCAGATTCAGTTTGCTGTCGTAAGTCTCAACCACGATCTTATCATTGATATATTCTGCACGCTGATATCCGCCGTCTGCTGTCTGTGCCAGATAAGACTTCGTGGTACTTCCATAATAAGAAGAATAATGCGGCAGATGAATGTTGTCGGATGCTGCTCCCTTCAGGTTTACCTTTGAAAACACTTCTGCATCTTCGTACTGTGAACCATCCACCGTGATCGTGACCTGTTTTGTAACGCCTATCGTTTCTGCTGTGATCGTGATGGTCGCTGTTCCTGCTTTCCAGGCATTGAGGCCTCCTGTTTCATCCACACTTACTATGTTCGGATCCGAGGATTCATAAGTGTAATCCATTTTACAGGAACCTTCTGTTGTACAGATCAGCTTGTCGCTCTCAGATACCTTCATGGACTCTGGTGCCTGCACTTCAAAAGTTGTCGGGATTTTCAGATCCAATGTTTCAAAATAAAACTGATCCTCTTCTTTTTCTACAACACGGCATATATCACCATCCACCCAGAAACTGTAGACCGGATGCTCGGTAACGATGTCCACTTTTTTCTTTCCATCTTCCATGGAGTACTGCGTGAGCGTGTTTGTATCTGTCTTGACATAAATGCTCTTTTCATCTTCACTCAAAGCACATCTGGTTCCGTAACTGCTGACATCAAAATTATTTTTGTAGATTGATTTTCCCGCAAGTGCCACAAATTTAATCGCATCTTTGTCTGCAATATTCAGAGAAGAAACCGAAACACTGCTGTCAATGATATTGATCACCGTACTCTGCTCCGTGTGATCGTTGTAATCATAGCTGTTGGAATCCAGAATCGTAATGGCGTTCGGACTCTGGAAGGTATTGAGCACTGCAAGATATTTATCATTTAACATCTCTGCCGGTTTATTTCTCTCATAGAAATAAGACTGATACAGCATCATCAGATTTGCCTCCGGCAGATGAAGTGTATTGTCCTCACCGACATTTCCTGCCATTAAAGACGCCATGTCATGATCATATCCCCAGTATCTCCAGTTATAAGTTCCTCTGTAATAAAAATTGCCGCTGACCGTATCAAATCCGTAAAACTGTAAAATGCTTCCTTTATACGGTGCTGTTGCCAGAGATTTTCCGGTGCTGTCGTACAGGCAAAGATCATCGCTGGCATTGGCCACATAGATCCTTCCCTTTTTATCTACGCCAAGTGCATTGATAAACCCTGAGAAATTCGCAGTGCTTTTCATGCTGTCCAGCGTGATTTCTTTTGTTTCCCCTGTTTCAAAAACATATTCATACAGCGTGGCATTGCAGTCATACCTATACGTTTTCCCATTTTGTTCAATGGCATTTGCCAGCCTTTTGTTTTCTGTTTTTATATAATAGATTCCTTCGTCATTCACAAAACTGTCTTCTGCCCGTAAAATGGTCGTTTTCTGCTCATAAGAATTGCTGTCAATATCATAAAAAGAAACTTCAAATTTCTGCTGATTTGAATAAAAAGGATCACCTTTTTTTACCAGATAAAAGCCATGATCTGCTTTGCTGTACACAACCTTCTCATAACTGCTTGCCATATTGAAATATTCACTCTGAAGCTCAACTGCTTTCGTCTCCTGCTCCTGTGCATTTACGACAGCCATCTTTGCTGCACCCGCCAGACTCTGTCCCGGAACCGCCAGTGCCGCTGCCATCAAAAGTACTATAATCTTTTTCATTCGCTTTTTCATTTTTTCTCCTTTCTGCATCCATCATTCTGCATTCATTATAAGGATCCAAATCAGCCTGTCTGTATTCTGCAAGGTCGGCTGTCAAAATTCAAAAGCCTGCTTAATACTGTCATAATGCAGGAATTTTCCTTCTGCCGCAAATGCTTTGATCTGCTCTTTCGTCGCAAACATATATCCATCCGTCTCTTCTGTCTGAAGTTTCAGATCTTCATCTGAAATATCCATCACAAAACGATAGACATCCACAAAATAATTGTCCCCTTCGCCCGGGTTTTCTCTTTTATAAGTGAACAGATAACCGCCCTGGGCATTGCTTACATCAAGCCCGGTCTCTTCTTTTACTTCACGCAGAACGGCATCGTAAGAAGCTTCTCCGGCCTGTGCTGCACCTCCGGATACTTCCCACCAGCCAGGTGCCCATGCTTTTGTCATCACACGCTTTGTGATCAGAAAAGTGCCGTCTTCTCTTGCCACAACGCCAAGCACTGTCAGATGATATTCTCCGTCTTTTAAGTGCCAGTCGTTTCGTTTCATCGTGCGTCCGGTCGGTTTTTTATTTTTATCGTATATATCCCATAATTCCATTTGTTTTATCTCCTGCTGTTTTGTTGAAACATTCTTCCAGTATTCTTGCTGCAAGATGTATGCTATGCATTGCATGTTCAAGAATGCCTCTCCTGTCTCTTTTATGATAGCATTGCATCGTAAGCTTTGCAAACATAAAAAATCTCTGCGGAACATTTTTTGTTCCACAGAGATTTTCTTTTTTACACTGTTTTTTATCTGCTCTTCCAGCGGATATTCTGAGGGAAGCTCCGCACTTGCCAGCAGACGTTGAAGTTTTCTCCGATTAAGATAACATTTTACCCACACTCATGCAAGTGGCATATGAAAAGAATCTTTTAATTGTCAACCTTCTTGATTTTTAGGTTGACAATCTTTTTTTCTCATGTTACATTGTTACAAGAATTTTACAAGGAAGGTAACATCATGAACCCAAATTTTTATGATCAGGATGATCCGATCCTCTCCCGTGAGGATGCCATCGCCATCCTGGATACACCGGATGAAAAACTCGATGATCTGATCGCCCGTGCGGAGGGACTTCGCCGGAAATACAAAGGCAACCGCGTCAGCATTCACATTCTGACAAATGCCCGCAGCGGCAACTGTTCCCAGGATTGTGCCTACTGTGCCCAGTCCTGCCGTTCCAAAGCGGATATTGAGAAATACAAGTGGGTAGATGAGGAAAAGCTCTATCACGACAATGATTTTGTAAATGAACATCATTTATCCAGACACTGCATTGGCCTTAGCGGCATGAAATTTACCGATGCCGAGATTGAAGAGCTCGCCCGCCGCATCCGTAAAATGAAAGAACAGGGAACACACCTGTGCTGTTCTATCGGATTTCTGACGGAAAAGCAGGCGAAAATGCTCAAGGATGCCGGTCTTGACCGCATCAACCACAATCTGAACAGCAGCCGTGCGTACTATCACAACATCTGCACAACTCATACGTTTGAGCAGCGTGTGGCAAACATCCGCATGCTTCAGGGGCTGGGATTTGAGATCTGCAGCGGCGGTATCATCGGTATGGGTGAAAGCAAAGAGGACGTCGTGGATATGCTTCTGGAGCTGCGTGAGATCCAGCCGGAGGCTCTGCCAATCAATTTTCTGCTGCCGATCAAGGGCACACCGCTTGGAGATGCAGATATTTCCGGTCTGACAACGGAATATTGCATGAAAGTCCTCTGCCTTACAAGACTGCTCGTACCGAAGTCCGACATCCGCTGTGCTGCCGGCAGAGAAGTCTACTTCAAAGGAGAGGAAAAGAAACTGCTCAGTGTCGTGGATTCTATCTTTGCTTCCGGATATCTTACTGCCGGCGGTCAGGGCATCCAGGATACCATCAAAACGATCACCGATGCCGGATTTACTTATGAAATTGAATCTGCATGATTTTTCGTACTTTACATCCGATATGAAGTGACCTGACTCTGTCTGATACAGCCTCCGGCGAATTGCAGAGATATTCTTAAATCGTGAAATCATGGAAATATATTACAAGGAGAACTTTTCAAATGAACGTTACAAAAACTGCTGCCTCGCAGCACAGTAAAACTTACGAAATGACCGTCACCGCACTGATGACAGCTGTGACCTGTATTTTAGCTCCGCTGTCCATTCCGATCGGTCCGGTTCCGATTTCTTTCACAAACCTTGCTATTTATCTTTCTTTATATCTGCTCGGATGGAAACGCGGCACAATCAGTTATCTGGTCTATCTGTTGATCGGTCTGGTCGGCGTTCCGGTATTCTCCGGGTTCACAGGCGGAATCGGCAAGCTTGCCGGTCCTACCGGTGGCTACATCATCGGTTTCATCGCCATGGCAGTGATCGCCGGACTGGTGATCGACAAATGCCATAATCGCTGGCTCCAGCTGCTCGGCATGATCGTCGGAACGGCTGTATGCTACGCTTTCGGAACTGCCTGGTTCTGTATCAGTGCCAGCTACACCGTTGGTGCCGCACTGACGGTATGTGTGATTCCTTTTATCCCGGCCGACCTGATCAAAATGGTTATTGCCATGCTCCTCGGACCGGAGATTAAAAAAAGAATCCGCTAAAAAAGAATTTCAGGAAAAAAATTTAAACTGAAATGTTGTTTTTTCGTTTTTGTTTTTGTCCGAAGAAATGATCTGGATTCCGTGATCGATCACTTCTTCGGATTTTTCTATATACTGATAATGGTACTGTGTGCCTGCCAGATCTTCAAAGATCAGCTGATCTCCCACCTGAAGTTCTGACAGGTTTTTTGTAAATGCAGCAATTCCATATACGGTCATGCCCTCCGTATCCCACGGCATGGATGTCCCATCTCTGCAAAGTGAGAATGATGCAGTATTTGCATCAAAGGTATTTAATATGGCATACTCTGTATTTTGTGACGGAATCTGCAAAAATCCAACCACCACTTTACCTTCCACACTCAAAAAGGTATCCCGGTCCGGATTTTTGACGTTTTCCAGCAAAATTTCTCTTTCCTGTTTTGCTTCATCCAGCAGTCTGGCTGCCCGTTTCTGATCCTGTATTCCAAAATGAAGGCAGGTGACGGCTGCTGCCCCCAAAAGTAGCAGCACGATCATCAGCCCTGGCAGGAACCAATTTCCGGTACGTATTTTTAATTGTTTCTCCGCACATTTTTTTTGTATTTCTGCCATATAAATCTCCCCCCAGGTCTCTTTGTCTTCGCAGTCATTCAGTTGCAGGCATTTTAACCTTCACCGAATGATTACTTTATTTTCATGGTTTTTTTCTGGAATCCGACTTTGGCTGTCAGTTTTTTCCTTAACTTTTTCTTTGCTTTTTTCGGTACCACAAAGACGGCTTTTTTATGAATACCCTTAAATGCATTTTTACCGATCTTTGCGATCGTCACTGACTTGATATTGATCTTCTTCAGATTTTTATTCTTGTAGAATGCTTTTGCCGCAATGCTCTTTACATTCTTGCCGATCGTTACCGTTGTCAGCTTCTTGTTGCCTTTGCATACATTTGCACCGATTGCCGTCACCTTGAACTGTCTGCCGTTGATGCGGACCGTTGACGGAATATTCATCTTCTTCGCTCCCGGCTTTTTGTAGGATACCAGCATGACAGCCTTTTTGGATGTCACTTTATATCTTGCCTTGCCAACCGGATAAATTTTTCCAATAACTACATCCTTCGGCTTATCCGATGGAGTCGGAGACGGTTTTTCCGTTGACGGTTTTTCGGTCGTCGGATTGGATACTTTTTTCCAGATTGCATACAGTTCTGTCGTTTCTGTGATATAGAATTTATCACCCGGCAGATACGTAGTTCCGCTGCCGTCTGCCTTTGTATTCCAGCTGACAAATTCCATGCCGTTATACTTAAATCCACAGTTTGCAGCCTGAACGGTATCGTATTTTTTATACGGACTGTTCGGATCTGTCATCGCACCGCTTCCGCCGTTTGCATGGTAGATCACCTGAAGACCTTTTTCCTCTTCGATCTGCCCTAAGACTTCTGCTCCGTAAGTGAAGGAGGCCGTCATTGCCGCACCGTCTGCCAGGTTCCATCTGCCCTGCACAAATCCATGGCCGTCTTTGGAAACAGTCAGTTTGTTGCCTTCGATCGCGGCTGTTCCGGAAACTGCATGCACTTCCAGATCCACCGTATCCAGATCATTGAGGATGATCTTCTGATCATTTTCGGTCACGGCACACAGCCGCAGTGCCACTTCTACGCCGTCTGCATCTTTCAGGAACAGATTTTTATTGGTGTAGGAAATCCACTGTTTCTGTGTGGTTTCGGTTGTATCTGCACTTAATGCAATATCCAGATTTTTAATATTACCCATGCCATCATTGTATACGCTGTTTCTTGCAGTCTCTTTATTTCCGACTGCGTCGCTTACTGTAATCTCTACTTCTTTTTTATAATAACCACTGCCAATGTTCACTTCATAAGCAAATTCATTTCCTTCGCCAAGTGCTGTCCCAAGATCCCCAAGCGTTTTTTCTCTTGCAAGCGGTTTGCCGTCCACCGTAATGGTCAGTTTTGCATCCGGCTCCGTGATTCCGCTGATCGTCAGCGTGCCGTCTTCTGCAAATCCAGATCCATTGGTCGGGGAGGTCAGCATCAGGGTCGGCGCTGTCGTATCGATGTTAAATACAAAACTCTGATCGAAACCGTCACCTTTTTCATTCTTGCCGTAAATCTGAATGGTATGATCTCCGTCTGCCAGGTCTTTTAATGGAATGGCAATTTCTGATGTATGTTCAAACGTTCCTGTTTTTACTTCTTCGCCGTCCAGCACCCAGGTTCCGGACACTGCCATATCGGCTTTTGCCGTAAAGTTGACAGAAGATGCTGCATACGTGTCGTACATCACAATCTTTTCTGTGACATTTCCATCCTTATCTTTTTCATTTTCGCTTCTTCCAACCTGATAAACCTTCTGATCCGCTGCAAGTGTGATCTTTGCTTTCTGCGGTTCATTTAAGGTAAGGACTTCGCCAAACGTTTCTTTTCCGTAAACGATACCGGTCAGATTGCCGTCACCGTCTAAAAGTTTGTTAAATGGTGTCGCACTGATCACGTATTTCGTTCCGGCAGTCAGTCCGATGGTCTCAACGGTTTCTTTTCCGTTTTCATCGACACTTCTGGATTCGCTGCTGCCGCCAAGCACCGCATAGATCTGATTCTCTTCGTCTTTTACGGCAGAAACATTGTAATCCGAAAGTTCTTCTTTTTCGCCATTTGCACCGACTTCATAAACCTTAAACAGTGCACCCTGACATTTGTTATCCGTTACCGTATCAAGGGAAGCACGGATCTGCAGATCGCCTGCATTTTCCGCATGGATCGCTGTGATCGTCTCCGGCTGGCTGCTGTTCGTATAGGCAAATGCATTTGCAGTATCAACGATTCCGGTTGTGACTTCTTCCTGACTGTACACAAGTCTTACATAATATTTTCCGCTTTCCATCGTATCCGGGATTGTGATCGCAGCCTTTCCTTTTGCGATATCCGCTCCTGTCAGGGAAGCGATCGGTGTACCGCCGTTTTCTTCCGAATCCGGATTTTCCAGAATGTAAATATCAAGTTTCTCCAGATCAGACATTTTGTCATTTCCTGTCCATGTCAGATTAATCTTATTATCTGTGCTGCTATAGTTCTGTTTATCCATCTGAACTGTGGTGACCTCCGGAAGCGGATCTACGCCATAGAGGATCAGTTCAGAAGAACTTGCTGTTTTTATCGTATAAGTTTTATTTGCCAATGACGGATCAGTAAAGGAGACAACAAGGGTTGCTTCTTTCTTCTCTTCATCATAAGTAAAGTTGGCATTTGCAGTCTCATTCTGTTCATCGGTTTTGTCATTGTCATAATACTGGATCGGATATGGCGTTCCATTCTCATCGGTAACTTTGAGTCCTTCTTTTCCTGCTTTTGCCTCTTCCAGTGATTCTGCTGAAAATGCAATGCTCAGAACCTGTGCCACGCCGTCCTGGAAATTGCCAAGCGTTACGTTATGCGTGGTTCTTGTAATATCAGAGCGAAGGCTGGAGCTGATTTTTCCGTCTGCATCTGCCAGGGTGCTGTTTTCGCTTGAATCCTTCTGGTAAATATTCGGGCCGATGCTCATGTAAAGCATATCCTGTTTTTCTTCATCATAGCCAACGGCGTACCATCTGCCGGAAATACCCTCTGTGCTTCTTGCTTCTTCCAGATACTGCGGATAGGTTGGATTTACTTTTGCCTGTGAGCCAAAGGAGAGGTCACCGCCATAGGCATAAGAAATACCGGTTGAGAATCCGAGAACTTTCAGTGCACCCCAGATACGCTTTGTGTTCAGTCCAAGTGCCGCACCGCCGATCTGGATACCGCCGATCAGCGGGATCACATCCGGAATGCTGACGATCGCCTGTGCATAAGCTTCAAACGCTTCCTGTGCATCACTGCTGGCATCAATCACAATATAGCCCTTGCCATCGATGATGCCCATATAGTTGATGCTGCACTGCACCAGCGTCTTGAAATAAGGGATCCACTGTGTCTCCAGTTTCGCATATTCCATGATCTTGATGTCCGTGTTTGCCACTTTCAGGTTCGAAACCTTGATGCCGAATCCTGTCAGACCAAGGCTCATATCGGCACGAGCCTCCAGCACCTGGAAGAGATTAAACGATACGCTCAGCAGCAGTTTGATCGGAGGTACTTCGCTGCAGCAGAAGATCGTATCATAGAGATTTTCAAATCCGCCGCCACCGCCGATGATCCAGCATACACCGAAGGAATCCAGGTTGATGCCCGGTTTGATACCTTCCACATAGAAATACAGGTTATCCACAACCGGGATCTTATTTTTACTCTTTATCCCCAGTTTGATCTCCAGCGTGATGGATTTCAGGAACGATGCACTTCCTTCCACACCCATCGACCAGTCATTCACTGTGTTGACCTCCAGCGTTCCTTCGATGTTCGGCATGGAATCTGTGTAGCCCGGGATTTTTACTTCGGCTGAGAAATTCACTCCGATAAATCCCTGATTCATGCCGTAGAGTACATTTTTTACCTCTACTTTTGCATCGGTATCGCCATCATCATCCCCTTCTTTTTTGTTATTCTGGTTGTTTGCGACTTTTGTTTTCTTATTGTTTTTTGTAAGAGAACCGGAAGAGCTGCCGGTCGGTTTGTAAGTTTTTTTATACGCATTGCGGAGCGTATCTGCTTTTGCTCCGTCATTTGCAAATACATTCTGATTTACTTTATCAACCTTTTCCCCGGTGTTTCCTCTTTTGGATGTCGGGATCAGAAAGCTTAAGTCGAGCTGTGCGGAGAATGACATCACAAATCCTTCTGCATCCTCCACCTTCAGTTCTTCCACCCGATCTGCATCGCCGTCATACATCATGCCAAGCCTTGCAAAAGAAAGATTAAATGCCATCCCGGCGATCGTCATCAAACCATTTAATGCCGCCGGATAAATCAGGGTGATCTCCTCATCCTGAAAACCTTCGATCTCTTCTCCGTTCATGTTATAAGGCACAAGTCCGTATTCTGTTCCGTTTTCGATGCTTGTAAACGCAGCATTACCCTTGTAGATCCTGGTGTTTTCTACAGAAGCATTTAATGTAATATCATTAAAATCTGTGTTGATCACGCCGTCCTTCTGGCTGACTTCTACGGTACCGTTCAGGGCATCGATACAGCCGTTGATCACAACTTTGTCTTTTTCACCGCTGATCGATTTTGCAACGTATTTCACATTTGTTCCGTCCGCACCTTTATCAAAGGTATCATCTTTGATAAAGCTTCCCTGGAAGAACAGCAACGTTTCTTCGTAATTGTTTTTATCTGCTGCGTAAGCTTCTTCGCTTGCATAGGTTTTCAGCTGATATTTTGCCTGATCCCCTGTTTTGCCTTTTTCCTGCACAACTGCGAGAATCCCGTAATAATCATTTCGATAGCGGATGTCATCCGACATGACCACCTTCAGAGCATCGCCGGTTGTGATCTTGTCAACGCCGGTCGGCGGTTCTGTCCACTCAAAACTGAGCTGATATGTGTCCGGTTTCATCGTCTCCGTAAAAAGAATATCCAGTTTGTTTTCCTGCGGATCGATCAAAATGTTTTCTGATGGAATTTCGTACTTTTTGCTGTCGCTTGCTCCCTGTGCATACAGTGTGTAGCGGCTCTTATCCTCCAGCATGGTGAAATTGCTGCCGCTCACATAGAGATGTCTCGTCAGATCATTATAGAGGATCTCCGGTGTCGCACTGTGAAACGTGATCTTCGGCAGTTCGCCGTTTCCGCCCGGGCAAAGAATGTAAGTAGAGCCTTCATACAAGAGATTTTCATATAACAGTCTCGCATCCGTAGAATCCGGAAGGTTAAACACACGGAACGTAATCTTTCGATAGCTGGATGCACTGTCCACTTTCGCCCGGAAATAAAACGGGATCTTGATCTCCGTTCCCCTCGTGAAATCCACATAAGTGCTCTGATACGGCACTGCATAGCTGGTCTCGTAGATTGGCTCTTTCTGATCTTCGTCAAGCGGTGTGAGACCTTCTGATGCATAAGCTGCGATGACTACTTTTTTATAATCGTTCTTCTCAGAAATATTTTTTAAAGTTGCCTGAATATCAATGATGCCGTCCTCTTTAAAGGTTCCGTCTGTATTGCGGTTGCAGGTAGAAACATAATTTTTTCCGTCTGCCGACAGATCCAGAACGGACGGTGAAGTCATATTGAAGGTTACCTGATCTGTTTCAAGATCTGTTTTTTCATTGGAAAATACTCCATAGTATGTGTTTACAATTCCTTCTTTTCCCGACTGGATCGTTCCAAGATCATAGTACATTGCCATGGCACTATCTGCTGTCCCGTACTGATCATTGCCATCGCTTGTAAAATCCAGAGTCTCATCCGGGGCAAAATCAAAGCCGGTCGCCGCCAGAGAGTTCCAGTGTGCAAAAGCGACTTTTTTTAACATTCCTTTGGAAGAGACTACGGTTGATGCCGTTGCCGTCGGACTGTAAATGTCATCGTATGCATAAAACGCAGTCGGAATATTCGCTGCATCCAGCACACATTCCCGTTTGATAATATCGCTGTCATAAGATGTATTTGGAATTTCATAATATACAAAATCCTGATCTCCGACGGCCGAATCAAGCAGCATTCTCGCCTCAACTTTTACGTCCTCACTGCCATGATTCTGTACATCGTAGTTGATCATGACCATGCCGTGTTCGTTTGATCCGGTATTTGCCAGCTCGAGCCGCTGGGTGAATTCCAGTTCACCCAGGCTCCATTTTGCTGACAGTCCCTTTGCATCCTGCGAAACGGTTACACCGCCGGACTTTATTCCTTCAAAAGAATAATCTCCGCCGAAAATGTAATCTTTTGTCTCTCCGTTTCTGGTTATGCGGAAGGAAGTAAATGAAGTGTCATAATCATCGCTGTGGTACAGCAGATCTTTGTTATTGTCGGATTTTATTGTCTTATCACCTTCCACATTTGAGATATAAAATCCGCCGTTTTTACCTGACATGCGGACAGATATCGAATCGTTCTGCAAAAGCAGCACATCTTCATCCGCCACTTTACTCTCCATACTCTGCGGTGCCGCCAGCATTTCCAGCGGAAGGCCCGTAAAGAGCACAACCGCGGAAAGCATCAAACTGAAAGCCCTCTTTAAAAATATCTTGTTTTTTCTCTTATCCATATACCTGCCCTCCTTTACTGTTCTAAATCAATATAAATATAAGTCAGATACGTTTCTTTATTCTGCGTTACAATATAGAGCGTATAGAATCCTGCCTCCAGATCCGTCAGCTTACCGTCTTTCACAACATCTGCCTTCTTCATCGCTCCGGCTTTCTGAATTCCCTTTTTGTAATATACCTTAAAGGATTCACCGGTTCTTCTGGATTTTTCCAGTACCAGATCTGCCCGATTTTCTTTCAGAATCGTCGTATCACACGGAAGCAGTGATTCGCCGTTTGCCGTGATCTTCAGATTTGCCGAGCTGATGACTTTCACATACCGTTTGACCAGTTTTTCATTTCCCACACGGTCACTCAGTAAATATGTGACTTCATGAATACCCTGCTCGTTCATCTGTTTTTCCGTCAGCATGTTTTTCAGTGAAATCTGCGGATTCGAATCAATGTTATCCCAGAGCCGGAATGTCGTCGCATCCAGAAGCTGTTCTCTTAATTCTTCGGCAGTCGTTCCCTGGAAAACATTTACAACAGAGCGGTCAAACTGAATACTCGGTGCAATATCATCCAGATACTGGATCTCCAGTACACGGTAAGAAACCAGTCCTGCCTGATCGGTTGCTTTGACCTGATAACTTCCGTTTGTCGTGATCGGAAGTGTGATCCAGTCCAGTTCATCTCCTTTTAATTCGCCATCGCCGTTTTTGTCCGTCGGTGCTTTGACCGGATATTCTTTTCCGCGGAACGTGATCGTTCCTGCCTCGGACATCGTAACCTTTACGCTGCAGTCCTCTGAGCGGATGTACGTTTCCGGAATGCCGGATGCGTAGACAACCGGAGGTATTTCATCGATCGAATCCACCGTGATCTGCTGCTGCGTCATATTTCCGGCTGCATCCGCAAATGTGAAATCATATACACCGTTTTCTTTGATCGCCAAAGAAATATTGGTGTTGCCGCCATATTTTCTGTTCAGACCGCCGCCGCTTACAAATACGGTTTCATCGGAGCGGAAGATAACGTTCATCTGGTTGTTTTCCAGTTTCTGTGTCACTGTGATCGTCGGTGCATTTTTATCAATGATGTCAACCAGGTCGATATCGGTCATTTCACCGGAAACACCGTTCGGCGAAGTCGCCACGATCTTAACCATTCCTGGAACCGCTGCGAAAAATTCTACGTTTCCTTTTCTTCCGCCCAGCTCGATTCCTGTCTTTGAGAATGTTCCATTGTCTTCTACCCAGTTATCATTCTGTTTATAGTATACTTTCAGTTCCGATACTGTCTTGTTAAAATCAAGACTCAGCAGAACGGAGTTGTTTGTCGGTTCGATCGGCGGCAGTTTCTCATAAGATTCTCCGTCTTTGACATAACACGGACTCCAGGAAGATACGCTGATCTTCGGTGCATCCTTGTCGATCTCCGTTACTTTTGTGCTGATCTTTGCCCGGTTGCCGCTTCGGTCTTTAAAAACAGTATCGTAGGTTCCGTTATTTTCTACTTCCCGGAAATAGTAATAGCCCTTGTCATCCATGCCCTTCTGCAGTCCCGACGTCACCGGAAGGATGGTTCCTTTTTCGTTTTCTTTATCAGAATTATCATCTGCATAGAATTTCAGTCTCATGCGGGTAAAGCTAATACCTTCTTTTTCCACGCGGACCGTCGGTGCTTCCTGGTCGATCTTCGCAGCCTCAAGACTGTGCCAGAATATGTTTCCTTCCTGATCAATCGCAATCACCGTGATCTGACACGGCTTTGTGATAAGCAGGCTGTTATTGTTCGCATCTAGTTTCACACCATCAATCTGATCTGAGGTACTGTTGAAATTCAGTTTTCCCGTATCTGCCTGCAGTCCGTTTTTCACGATCAGTTTCGTCCGGCTGTCATCAGAAATGGTATAAGAAATCTTATAACCGCCGCTGTATCCGATCTTTTCTGCCAGTTCGGCAAAAGCATCTTCTGACGGTGTCCAGGAACTGAAATAACTTGCCAGTCCGTCATAGACCGCATAGACTTCCGCAACGACTTCCGGAGGTGTTGTGTCTTTTTCATAAGCACCTTCTTCTTCCACCGGTGCTTCATACGGCTTCATGTTCAGCTCATCCGGCAGTGTAACCGTGATCGGTGCACCTTCGTTTCCGCACTCATCACTGTATTCAAAGGTATAGCTTCGTTCCATGTTTTCCGAATAGAGGAAGGTATGCTTTAATTCCTTTCCATTTGCAGCATACAGATCTTCACTCTCGGAAGCGATCCAGACTTCAATACCGTCTGTGGTACTCTGATCTTCAAGATTTGAAATATCCAGTGTATTTCCTTCCTGTACTTCTCCGTTCTCCAGAAATCTCCAATAAACCTTTGCATCCTTCGGTGCATCTTTATCCATGTTTTCTACCGTAACATTGTAATCCACCGTTTTCTGCTCGGCTGCTCCCGGAATGGTCAGTTCAAATGTAATATTTGCGTTTTTGTGGAACACGATCGTTGCCTTTGATTTCTGCTTATTCCAGCTGATCGTATAAGCGTCACTGGTATCTTCTTTGTTTTCGCTGTCATCCGTACTACTTTCACCTGTATCGTCTGTCTTTTTCAGGGAAATCTGTGCGTTTTCGCTGACACCTTCGATCGTTGCCACTACATCTTCTTTTGTTTTCTCTGTCGTGCTGTACTGGATCTGTGCCGAATAATCTCCGAAAAAGTCCTCCAGTGTAAACTGCTCCGTATATGAATTTCCATAAATATCTTCATACTCGATCTCGTAAGTTCCATCCTTACTGATTCCGCAGTAATCCTTCAGCAAGACGTTTTCGTCGTCCACCGGCACATCAAACTGACGCAGCATATCTCTTGCCCTTCCAAGCATAAAGTACGAGCCATAATAGATGTATCTGTACATGATCTGCGGAAGTTCGATCCCATTTATTTTTTTGATATGGACTTCCATATTGAATTCAAAGTTTACCATACCGTCCTGCGGATAAACATCCATTCTGCGGATCTTCGGCCGCTGGTTGATTCCGTAGAAGTCCTGGTCTTTGGAAGAAATCGTTTCCATGACATTGCCGGCCTCATCAACAATCCTCAGCTCAATACTGTGCGGCATATGAAGTCCTTTCTCTTTGGAAAGATCAATGTCTGCCTTGAAATCTCCCATAAGACGCAGGGTGTGGCTGCCATCTTTATTCACCAGATAATTTTCACTCAGAAAACCTAGACTCTGGTTGATATCCTTTGTGAACTCCATACCGCAGTAATAAGAGCCATCCCAGTCGGATCCATATCCATCGTCTGTCTGTACCACATGGATCGGATCTTTTCCATCGATGATCAGCTGAATATTTGCATTTTTCAGATTCCGATCGTCGCGGATCTCAATTTCAAAGCTCGGATTTGTGATATGTTCATCCGTTTCTCCTTCGTTCTGTGCACTACTGTCTGTGCCAGTTGCAGTAATCTCGCTTGTGGCACTTTTTAACACTGTAAACTCTGCTGTTGGTGCCGTATGATCCACATCTGTGATATAAAACTGCTGATAGCTTAAGTTTCCATATCCATCCAGCAGATAATACAGGTGTCGCTGGTTTTCTGTATAAGCAAAACTTCTCTCTTTTATCAGCGTATCCGCAGTGTCATCAGAAGCAGAAAGATTCACTTCATACATTTCCGGATCTTTTGCAACCATCGTACTGTCTGCTTCTGTTACTGCTGCAGAAATACTCTGCCTGGAAGTCTTACTTTCTTCCACTTCTATTTTGAAATCCGGTGCTTTTGCAGAATAATAAATCTCCACTTCGTGACGCTGTGACTTCACGCCTCCAACGTTCATCAGTTCATAAGAGATCGTGTTGCTGCCTTCAAAGACCGGAACTGCACATACATCTGCATTTGCATATCCGCCTGCATAAAAGGCTGCCGCATCCTCCACCTGGAACATTGCTTTTGCATCCGTCGGCTTTACGTCAAACATCATCACTTTATTTTCTGCATCATAATCCTTAAGCGGGAACCATTTCGCAGAAGCCTCGTTATCACCCGCCCAGACTTTGATCCAGTAATTGCCGACATCGTAATCTTCCATACCGTTTACCGTAAACTGAACGCTGCGGTTGTAAGTAATCCCTTCCGTTGTCTCAGATGTTGCACAGTTTCCAAGATAGAGAACATCTGTCGTATAGCCATCCACTCCGGTTGCGGTAAAATCCGGTTTCTGGTCATCCACAACGGTCCGGTTAAATTCATACGTTCCGGTTGCGGCAAATCCATAGTACGGAACTTTATCTGCTCCCTGATATGGATCTTCTGCTGCAAAATGAATACTTCCCGTCACTTTGCTGATACCAAATGCTTCTGTCATATCAGCATCATAATTATAAAGATAAATGTTGTCATACTGCTCCGTCGTAATGACCGGTTCTGCCGAATTACCCTGTTTGTTGCTGACAGAAACTTCCAGTTTATACTGTCCGTTTGGCAGTGTCAGACCTTCCGGAATTTCTACCGTCTGGCTGGATTTTCCCTTTATAATATTCCACCGGTAAACTTCGGTTTCCTTATCACCTTCTGTCTGTTTCAGGCAGATATAGGTATTCGGCGATGCATAATCCATATCATCCATCACAAAATGGCTGGTTCTCTGATTTGCAAAGCTGATGTCAAATGCTGCCCCGGTAAGTGTGGAGAGATATTCTGCTCCGTTTACCTCCGGATTGTATGCATCTCCAAAATCTTCCCGTTTTACCTGCTGCCCATAATTTGCATTATCCTTTGTTTTGATCGTCACGGTATTTGCCGGTGTCCGATCGATCTGATAACTTCCGGTTTTTACATCTTTCTTATCGGAAAATCCATACTCGTCAGGAGTCATGGTAAAGGTCTTTGTGACCAGTTTTCCTTTTGATGCATCAAATGTTTTTTTATTTCCGCTTGTCGCAAAAGCACTGCTCTTAAAACCGGACCCTGCTGCAACGGTTACATTTCCATAGTATTTATTTCCGCTGATCGCCAGGAAACGTTCTCTTACGGTCGCCGCATTTGCATCATTTAAACTGTTGTAAGTTGTCGTGATCTCATATTTCTGATCTCCGGTCATGATAAGCGTTCCGTAGGACCATTTTCCGGTCTCGCTGCTCTGATATCCGGAAGAATACGGAAGTTTTGCCGCATCCAAAAATTCTTCGTTATCGATCAGTATTTCTGATGCCTTTCCTGACACGCTGCGGATAAAATAAGCATCCTGTTCGATCGGATCTTTTACTGCCACAAACAGTTCCGCTTCATTTGCGGAAGAAGTGATCGGACCGCGGACTTTCAGCGAAGATTCTTTGTTTGCTTCATTCGTTTTTGTTTCCGGTGTTATAATTTCCACTGCCGGAATATTTCGGTCGATTGCCGCATCTGCAAGTTTTTCGCTTATGGTTTCATTCTTTGCGATATCGGCTGCAGAGACATAAAGTGCTGCCTGATAAGTCTGGTTTGCTCCGACTGTTTTCGTCCGAATCGTAACCAGGCACTCGGTCACTTTATCGCCGGACTGGCTCACAACCGTCACATCCCCCACAGCTGCCGTAGTAAATTTGTCACTTCCCGGAAGCGTGCTGCCTTCTTCCAGCCAGAAGTAGCGGATATTGTCGATATTGATGCCGCCTGCATCTTTAACTCTCACAACGGCTTCCTGATATGCACTGTTGTCATTGTTTTCTTTGAGCTGTATGCTCTCATAAGAAATCACAGGAGCGATCTTGTCTTTTGCCGTGTAGCTGTATTTTGCTGTTACGGTCTTTGTATTATGATTAATATCACTTGCAGATACCTGCACTTTGACTCCGTTGTTTACGGAAGAATAATCAATATTTTTGTCGAATTTCAGATACAGATGAAGATCTGTTGTATCATTGGTCAGATCAAGATCGATCTTTGTCTTTCCAGACTGTGCCTCTTTGAATCCTGTCTGGTCGATCTCATCTTCTTTCAGTGCCGTCTGTGATGCATAATACCAGAACTTATTGGCATCTCCCTGTCCCTGAAGGTTCACCGTCATGCTGGCTTTTCCGCCGATCACACCCGAGGCCAGAGGCCCGGAAGTATTTCCGCTCACCGTATCATAATCTTTTACGCTGAACGCCAGAGAATACACTTCATCTTCTGACTTCGTCATTCTCGCCATCTCATACGTTTTTGTTTCTGATACAGCCTGACTGTCGATCATGATCGTCGGAGCTTCGTTATCCAGATAGAAATCTTTACTTGTACTGCCTCTCAGATCATTTGCCACAGAAAGTGTATTTCCGGAATAATCTTTGATCTCGCTCAGGCCTGCAATTCCCGTAATCGTCACTTTATAATCCGTTTTCTTTTTGTAGTTCAGTTTATCCTGCTTCTGGAAAACCATATCCCGATCCACGATAAAATCCTTGAATATGACAACCGTTTTTCCGGTTGACGACTGATCAAAAACATATTTTGCCTCAAGTTTCACCGGACTGCCGTCTTTCTTTTTGATATTTAAAGAAGCGATGATCTTTTTCCTGTTAGCATCACTGATCTTCTGGATGCGTTCATTTAAAACAGCAGATACCGTCACGGTCGTTCCGGCCTTCAGATAATTGGCTTCGTTTGCATTTTGTGTCTGGTTTTTCTGGTTCGTGGTGATCGAAACTGTTTCGACGATCGGATTTACCGTATCTAGGTATGCCCTTGTCACGCTGCATCCTGCGGATCCTTTTTTCACATTGCGAAATCCGTCCAGACTGAGCGGATTTCCGGCAAGGTCTGTAATGACACTGCTTGTTTTTTTCAGTGCGTTATAATCGGAACTCCCAACAGCTGCTTTCAGTTTTTTCATCGTCCCACTTCCATTAGACAAGGTACCCCCATCATAACCGACAAATTTTCGGTCATAATTTTTGCTGCCGTTCTGATCAATGATCGATGTCTGATAGCCGATATCCGCAAGTCCGGACACATAAAAATCCACCGTTTTGTTATCAATGGTTTTTGGGACTTTATAAGAAAATATTGCAATATCATCTTTCAAAGTATCCAGATTCGCATACGCAGTTGCCACATCTGCCGTATTTTTCTGTCCAAGCGACAATGCCAGTCTGATGTTCTTTGACTGTGTACTGCCTGCATTGTTATCTGCCAGACGCACATACTCGCTGAATTTCACCTTTACATAAATCGTCTGACCTTCCTTAAAATACAAGGCCGGTGTGTCAGAGTTTTTATCACTCGTGATCGTGATCCTCTTGATCTTCGGAGCGGTCTCATCCTTAAATGCAATCGATACATTCTGGATCTTGGCACTTCCGCAGCTGCCGCAGCCCTTCTTCGTAGTCACATAGAGAGCTGCTCTTTTATTTTCTCCCAGCGATGGCTGAAATGCTGCCCAGGTATCACGATCCCCGACCGTCCAGCTTCCATCTGAATTATGATCGCCTGTATTGTAGCTCTGCCCGAGCCAGAAACTGTTATTATCTGCACTGGTCGGATAACCAAAAATAATTTTCCCGTACTGCGTCCGGTTTCCCCAGTGGTGTCCGAAATTCTTATGTTTATCATTCGTTATGTATGCCATCAGATTCTGACTGATCTGTCCGGACTGATTGTACAGCACCGGATAGTCCTTCTGCACTTTGACTGAAAATGTCTCCCCGGAGCCGGCTTTCGTCTTGCTGTATTTGTATTTCACCATACCAACATTGTTGTAAATACTGCCGTAAAGCGAATCCTCTTTCTTGGACTTGCAGCGTACCAGTGCATTGAAAATTTCCTTTGCCTTGTCTCCGGTCGTCAGATCCCGGCACAGTACGCCCACACCATACTTCTGCGGACTGTAAGACGCCGCCGCACGCACCTGTATGGCATCACCCAAAAAGGTACTCGCCGGAACACTTCCAAGCACAAGCGTTGCCGCCAGCACGGAACTTAAAACTTTTTTGACTTTTTTCGAGATTTTTGGCTTTAATTTCTCCATAAACTACGCCTCCTTCTGTTTTAATTTTCTCCCTGTGCCGTCCCCGGCACATTTTCCTCTTTTATATTTTACTTTAAAAAATTTTTACAGACATCGTCCATTTGACAAAAAAAATGGACATTTCCTCTTCAGAATGTCCATTTACAAAGAAAAATTTTCTTTTTTAACTTCAGGTAGTGTCTGGTTATTTTATAATGATGCTACGAATTGCTCCGTTACAAAGTAAGTCCCACAATTTTTTAAACATTCGGCATCATCTCAGCATATAGTCTTTTAATTGTTTTCGGTTGGAAATACTCATTTTGTTGAAAATACAGGTCATATGCTGTTTCACGGTTCTTGGCGTGATCTGCATATAATCAGCGATTTCCTGATTTGTCCAGCCGCGGCTCGCAAGCATGGCAATCGTAAACTCTGTGGTTGTTAAATTATCCGCCACATATTCATTCGTATCCGGGTTGTGGATCCGCCGCCAGCCAAAACTGAACTTATAAGTAATTGCGATGATCCGCTCATAATCTTTCGGATAATCTTTCTTAAGACAAGTCTCGATCAGCCCCTGCAGAAGTCCGTGGTGTTCGCCGATGCCTTCGATCAGACCATCCGGTCTTGCGATCTCCCACGCCTGCATAAAATATTTCTTTGCAAGCTCTGTCTGCATCAGATTCATGGCATTCATTGCCGCCACCAGATTCAGGTAGATCATTGAAATCGGATATATCTCTTTTGTCGTCATCAGACATGCCTCCACGATGCCAAGAGAACGCTGGTATTCCCGATCCAGATATGCCTTATGTGCAAGCACGTAAACACCCCACAGCTGTTTTCCTTTTTTGAATTCTCCGACATAATCTGACAGTGGCGGAATATCGCCAACCGGAAGATGCAGAAGTGTGTGTGCCGCGACAGCTACAAAGACACCAAATGCCTTTGCCTTCTGATCCGTATTTCCTTTCATCACCTGATCGAGATTCTCCGTCAGCCTGTTCAGCCCCATCCGTGCCGAATGGATATGGTTCAGCGACAGATTTGCAAACGTATAGATCAGGCAGGCCGACATCTTCAGCATGATATCCGGATGATCCAGATACATTTCCGCATATTCTACCGCCTTCTCGTGATGGCCGCTGAAATAATAATATTCTGCGTACGCCATCATCTTTTCGTCCTGATCTGCAAGTGACTCAATAAAATCTATGCAGCCGCCAAGCGGAAAAGCAGAACTCATCAGAAGCATCGGCGTGTGAAACGGCTGTTCCCTGTGTTCCTCCATGTCCTTTGATTCTGCTGCCAGGTTTTCTGTATTTTCCACACTTTGCGTATTTTCCGGATTGTTCACAATTCCAAGAATATAATCCGTGGATACGCCAAACTCCTGTGCCAGAGCCATCAACATATCACTGTTGATCGTTTTCGTCTCCCCTTTTAAAATACGGCTGATCTGTGAAGATGTCACACCGATCCTCCTTGCCAGCTCCCTCTGGGAGATCTGCTGCTTTTCACACAGTTTTACGATACGTTCCCCCGGAGTCTTGAATGACTCCTCCTCTGATTTTGCATTTTCCTCCATCTCTTTCACCTCTGTAATGATTTTCTATCTTTCCCTGTATTCCCGTTTTTCGCCTCTCTATTTTAACACAGAATACCATCTGCTGCAAATCTGCATCACACCGGTCAGATGAGTTTTTTTTGCATCTGAATCCTGCTGTTATGCTTTCATCCGGCCTATCCGAATCATTCTTAAAGACCGGAAATTTTCTTCTGTCAATTCTGTCCCGATTGTTATATAATTGCCCCGTACAGTCTTTGAAAGGAGACAAAAATTATGCTTAAAAAACAACCGGGGTTCGTCCTAAAAAAAATCAAAGATTCTTAGTATAACATAAATTTGCTTTCTGTTTTCACAAAATTTAATACAATTTTGCAAGAATTTTTTTCATATTCTTTTAAAAAATTATCTTTTTTTTCACATTATCCGGATCTATACTTTTTATTGTTTTACAGTCAAGCGGATATTCGCAATCCTCTTTGCTACTTGCTCATAACCAAATAACTGCTCCGCAGTTTATCAGAAGGCACTTGCACTCCTCCTGATACAAGCAAGTCCCCACCCACTGCTTATTGCTTTTCTCAATTGAAGCAGGGGACTTACTTGATTTGGTTAAAAAACAATCAGATTCATGAAACAAAAAAAGAGAATCCGTTTATCCCAGATTCTCTTTCACTGCCGCCCATGCTTCCAGAAGACGTTCCATCTGCCATGCCGCATTCGCCGGACTTGTCGATGGCAGTTTTACGATCTCCCTTCCCGTGATCGGATATGCATATTTCTGATACAATTCATAAGCCTTCCCGCCATTTGCATAAATCTGCCGGATCGGTGCATGATCTAAAATCCTTGACAAATCTGCCGGAACTACATTTCGGATCGAACTGTCACTCGAACCGATGATATCACACTTCGCGATCACATCCCACACCGCAATATGTTCTCTTAACAAAAAACCTTTCTTCTCCTCCACTGTCCCCGGAACCTCACATCCCGTCAGATTCGCAAGCACCCTCCAAAAACGGTTCTGCGGATGTCCGTAATAAAAATTCTGCTCCCTGGACTTCACCGACGGAAATGTCCCCAGGATCAGCACCTTCGAATCCTCATCAAAAACCGGTTCAAATTGATGAGTAACTGTCTGATATTCCTGCAAAATTATGCCCTCTTTCTTCTTTGGTTTTTCAACTGCATTTATCTTTCATTATATCGCACTTTTTCATTTTTCATATAATGATCTGCAAAGAATTCTCATATTTCTATTCGAAATCTTGCTTTTTGCATTTTTTATTTTCATACATGACGTTCCTGCAGCTCATGCAAATGCCTGTACTTTTCCCTGGTTGCTACACCGCCGCGGATATGACGCTCTGATTTGTTCACATCAAGAACCTCGCGTGCCTGAGCCGCCAGCCCCGCATCAATCTGCCGTAAACGTTCCGTGCAGTCCTTATGTACCGTACTCTTGCTGATCCCGAATTTCTTTGCTGCCTGACGCACCGTAGCCTTCGTTTCAATTATATAATACGCAACTTCCACTGCCCGCTCTTCAATATAATCCTTCAAAAAAATCCCTCTGCATGCATCTTTTTACAATGTATGCAGAAGGATTTTGGAGTATGCGATATAATACTTATCGTCCTCTTTCATGTCTATATCCGCCAACGCATCCAATAAGCCCTGATTACTTTCTTTACTTTCGACCACAAGGGCATCGTCAAAGAAAAGCTGATTGACCAACTTCCAGAAATGGAGTCCAGCACCAGTGTCTTCTGTCCATAAATATTTCATATCATAGCTCCTCCACGCAAAGATATCCCTAAAAAATATTTTTGAATTCAAAATTCCATCTGTTAACCTGCTCTTTATTTCTTCTTCCTCTCATTTTCACCATCTTTAATCCTGTCTGAACCGCAAATATAGTTGTATGAATCTGAACAGGCTGCTACTGTTCTGAAAAAACAGGAATTGCAGAAAAAGCAAAAGATATTGGATATCGTCCGGCAGAATTTCACAGCACTGCTCAATGCTCCTGAGCTTTCCCGATCTTCTCCTATTATTTATGGACTTTTCTTTTACAAATACTAAATATGACTAAGGATATTCCCATTAAAGAAAGCCACATAATTACATTCGTATCATCTCCCGTTTTTACATTTGAAGTATGACTGCTATTATCACCTGATGGTTCTTCTGAATCTGGTGGCGTATTCGGGGTAATTGGTGGTATCGATTCATTTTTAAATTTAGGTTCTGCCGTTACATTCCAGATGATCTGACCGTCATAATTACCCGGAACTGTTATGATAAAAGGTTCACTTCGATATACTTGATTGCCAATTTGTGTTTTTTGTGTCTGGACAAAAAGATACACTCCTTTTTCCAGATCTCTGTACATAACTTCTCCGTCTGAATTGGTCTTTCCAGATATTCCTCTGATGCTGTTATCCTGTACATATTTTCCCAGTTTTTTTGCAGCTTCTGCCTGGGCGGAAGAATCCTCAAAGTCAAATACGACTCCGGACTTTGCAAACTCAGTCTCTAAAACCCATGAATTCTTTTTATATATGCCAACCTGATACATCGTAAATTCAGTATTGCTTAGATTATATACTGCAGCTTCATCTTCAACAGTAGCTTTTAATAATATGCTTCCCTGATCATTCGCAGACACAGGTAACGGAATGAGGAGTAAAAGCATACACATCACAATAGCCATACATATACATTTTTGTTTACGTTTCATGATTCTGCCCATGCTTTTTCTCCTTCCTGCGTTTATGAAATTTCATGCTCGCCCATATGATGATGAAAGCAACAATTCCAGCAATCAATAGAATCAAATTGAATGGGATTGTACGCTGGAGGCCAACTTCCTCATCTATCTTCTGTGCCTCTTCATACGGAATTCTGATGCCACGTACAAGCAGTCTGTGTGTATTAACAGCATAAGGAGTGCATGTGACCAGTGTTACATAATCCTTGCCTTTTTCAATCTGTAAAGCATCTGTATCGGATGGCAATACTGTCAGAATCTGATCTACCTGATAGGCAAAGGTATGGTGAAGTACTTTAATATAAAATACATCTCCAACCGCCATCTTGTTCAGGTCAGTGAATATTTTTGCATTTGCCAGTCCCCTGTGTCCGGATAATACTGCATGACAGCTCTCGCCACCTACCGGAAGTGAAGTGTTTTTCAGATGTCCAACACCTGACTGCAGTACTTTTTCGGATGTTCCATGATAAACCGGAAGGACAACATCAATCTTTGGAATATCAATATATCCCATCATTCCGGTATCATCAATTTTCAAAAGATTGTTATACACATCATTTTCTGTCTGATTTTCATTGCTTTCTGAAAATGGATCTGCTATGGAACCAATTCCGATCAGGCTTTCGTTATATTCCTGTGCCTGTTCGATCATTGCATTCTCCTGTTCTTCCGACAGATGAGAAACTTCCTGTTCATAATCTGTAGCAATGGTTGTGCTGTTCATCTGATTGATGTAATTGCTCACTACCGGATACAGGATTAAAGAAAATGCCGCCAGATATCCAATTCCTCTTAGTATTTTCACTATTTTTTTCATAATACCTTTCACCTTTTCGTCTGTTTCTTCTGAAATACCCAGTCCACACTGGACATTTCAGAAAAAGCAGATATCCTCCCGGTGCAATACCGGGAAGATGAACTGTCTTTTTGTCCATTCTTAAACTTCAGAATGTCTTAGTTGTTTGCTTTCTTTTTACCAAAAGCTTTGCTTGCTGTTAATGCACCGAAAAGAACGATACCAGCCAGTGTTACCATAAGGGCACCCTTGCTACCAGTAGATGGAAGCTGTGCACCTGTTTTGTTTTCTACAGCTACTTCTGGAGAAGTTTTTGTATCTTTAATTTCTTTACCTGTTGTTGTAGTTCCATTGTATGTGTAATCAACTGAATAGCTTGTCAGTTTGCCAGTTGTTTTATCATATACTGGTTTGATCTCAACCTTGATGTCGCTGAGAAGTTTGTTGTATCCGTCCGGAGCTTTTGTCTCTCTTAAGTAGTAAGTTCCAGCATCAAGACCTTTTACAAGAACTTTACCATCAGCATCAGATACAATTTTTGCAGAAGTAAAGTCTGTTGCTTTAGCTTCATCAGCTGTTGCCTGACGGTATACGCCGTTTCCTTCGTCTACAATATTAATCTTAGCATTTGTATCTGCTGCATCGCCTGCTTCGTTTGCCTTGTAAAGCTCGAATTCTGCATTTGCAAGTCCAGTCTGAGTCTCACCTTTTAAATAATATTTGAAGATTGTGAAATTGAAAGTATGTACATCTACGATGCTTGGTTCGGATGTACCTGTTCCATCTGACTTCGGATCATTACTGTACTCAACGACCGCCTTGTTGGTATTTGGATTCATACCGATAACAGCATCTTTGTTTAAGGTTGCAGTATAAACAACTGTGATTGTCTCGCCTGTACGATTCTTATATAAATTATAGAAATCATTAAAATTAAGAGTTAACGTATGTGTTCCATCGTTATTTGTTGTATAAGTCGGTAAGTATGTATTTGCTTCTGTTTTACCTGCTTTAAGTACTGTATCTCCAACTTTTACAGACAGTACTTCTTTTAAATCCAGTCCTTTGGATAAGGTATCGCTAAATTTAAAGGTATAAGAATTATATCCTGTCATATCCGGTACTTTAGAAGTCAGCTGGTAAGTGACGGTATCGCCAATTCCAAAATCTTCAGCTTTCTTTTCATCTGTTGCACCATGTGGTGCGATGGTATCCTCAGACTCATTTTCGTCATCTAATTCCATCTGGTGATTGCCTTCCCAGTTACCATTCACAATAGCACCAATTGTAATTCCGTTTCCACTCTGTGCCGGAATGATTTTCTTATCTACTGTCGGGTAATTACTCTTCATGTTAATTGTAACTGTAGTGTCTGTAACATTGACTAAAGATGCTACGGATTTTACTGTCGTATCTCCAGGTTCTTTAGATGTATCTGTTGCACCTAATGGATAAACTACATAATATCCATAATCCAGGTTATTAATTACTGTAGAACTATCGGTTGTAGGTGCAGTTTTATGAGTAGTCTCTACAGTTGTAGTATGTCCAAGAATCCATCCCATGATATCTTTTGCAAACGCTGCGCCATTACTTCCATCTGTTCCGACCTGATCTTTAACATATGCATATGCTTTTTCACTTAATGCTTCACCTGTTAATGTAGAAGCATCAGTAATTTTGCTCTGGAAGAATCCTTCATATGCACTGTTCAGTGTATATGCTACATTGCCCGCTTCATTTTTTGTTGCTGTAAAAATCTGATACAGATCCAGAGTCTTTCCTGCCACTGTATTGTTGACTGTCAGGGTTCCTTTTGGAGCATCTGCTGCAAATGCAGTCATGCTCATGGACAATATCATGGTCATTGCCATCAGAACTGCCATAAATCTTGATACTAATTTCTTCATGTTCCTCTTCTCACTTTCTTTTGATTTTTTATTGGTTTGCTGGGGATTCTTTCAGCCTTTACGGTGGAAGTTCCCCACGCAGCCATACCTCTCTCATGACTCTGCTCCTCCTTTCCTACATCGTCTGTTTCCTTTTCCTTCTGCGTCCGGTATAAAGCAGGAACGCTAACAACAGACCACCTGCTATGATAAACATCATGATGCCCTCGCCGCCGGTATCCGGAAGCAGTGCAAAATGCCGGTTGATAATCGTGAAGGTAAATCCATCTTTAGAGGTTTCGATTGTAGTTGTATATCCGTCTATTTTCGTTTCTGTAACAGAATATTTGTAATAATGCAAAGTTCCGTCAGTATCTTTTTTATAGGCCGGGAGCAGCTTATCCGGTTTTTCTGACTTAATAATTTCCTGCCATGTAGATTTTGAAGGATCGCCTGTAATCACATGCTTATCATATCCCGGCACATCTTCTGTATGTTTTGTTCCATCTGCATCCGTCCAGCTTCTGGAAATCGTGACCGTAATGGACTCAGGTCTGATACCATCCATATTCCGGAAATCTTTCCATACCTTATTAATGGTCAGATTTACATATTCATCACATGGATCCTGTGCATCTGATGGTTCCGGTGACGTGCTATCCCCTGTATTTACTGTTGTTTTGGCATCTGACATCAGAACGGCTTTTGCATCTGATACATAAGCATTCAGATCTGCTGTTTCAGAGGAGTCCTTTGCTGCCATGACTGCATCCTGCAAGGTATCATATTTATCTACCTGTACCACATGTTTTATGGAAAAGATACTCCATCCATTTTCCTGACTGAACGTATCTGTCAGGAGTTTGGAATTCTTTTTGATCTCATCAAAAGTGATCACCGGTTTTCGGTAGATACGATAATTGTTATTCTCACCTTCTACACCTGCTTTTGTATTAAAGTCATATGCAGAGTTCAGATCACTTTTTCCGCTGAATGGTCCCACCAGCTTAGATGTTCCACGGACCACGTCGCAGTAATACATGTTGTTATTTTTCAGCAGGCCTTCGTCGTTGTAGCCAACAAAACCTCCGCTTCGTCCATCTTTAGCAGTACCGTCTGCATCATTTCCGGCACCGCCGGCATAGACATCGTATCCCGTACTGATTCCATATACATTGCTGTCTGTAATTTTTGTCCTGTTTGCCTTAATCAGGTTGACACTGATGTTGGACTTTACATCATTATCTTTCGTTATGATTCCGTTTTTGTCACATGGAAGCTTAATAGAGGAATCTCCGATCTTAATGATTGCAAAATCTGTCTGCTGATTATTATCATCAGACTTTTTAGACAGCCCAACGGAAATATCCAGTCCAAGCAGATTCACATGGATGAGATTTCCATCGTACAGTGCATCAACCTTCACAATTCCAAGATTAATATGCAAAAGATTGGAATCCTGAATCTTATCCAGATACAATGCCTTTACAAGGTTATTCAGGACTACGAGCAAAGCGTCGACTACTGTGGAATCCAGTTTTACATCTGCAAGATAGGCAAAGCTTGTTCTTCCGGCAAAGCCTCCTGCTGTTCCGCCTGATGCTACCTGTTTCAGGCTGTTTTCCTGATTTTGGGCATCTCCGGCATTACAGCCTGACATTCTGGTAAGATTTGCATAGCCGATAAATCCTCCGGCGATCTGCTCCATTCCGCCTTTACTCTGAACCGTATAACCACCAGGCACTCCTGTCACGCTACTGTCATCTATGTGGGAACCAAAAATATCCAGAACGCCGAGGGCACCGCCCAGAAGCTGTCCGGTATTATTTCCCAGCACATCCAGCTTCTCCATTTTCACAACTCCGCTTTTTCCGGAGTATCCTACAAAGCCACCTACGCTGTTCAGTCCAGTTACATAATTTAATCCTGTTACAGTGCTGTTTTTGACAGAGCCATTTAACAGGGAACCGCCAAATCCTCCAGCCGTTCCGCTATATGTTACTTCATTATTCTGACCTGATTTTGTCGCTGTGTTTGCACTGACACCAAGCCCTGCATCCGGGCTGCCGGTGACATTTCCGTAATATACATAGCTTCGGAACGCATCCAACACATCGGTTTTTCCAAGCTTTAAAAGATACTGTAAGACAGAGGTCTCACCATTGGCACTAATATTTGCGGCACCGGAAACATCCGCAATACCGAAGCATCCACCGGCATATTCACCGGCCACTACGGAGCGGATCTTATCTGCACGGATTTCGCTTCCCGGCTTATCCTTCTCGCCAAGGACCGCTCCACAGAGACTTCCTGCAAATCCTCCTGCTGCTTTTGCGTACCCGGTATTGCTTCCATTTTGATAGGTTCCGTTTACGATCACGCCCCAGTCATCCCAGGCTGAAACAGATGCACAACGGATGCTGGAAACGGTGGCATTCAGAACCTTGATCAGCTCTGCCGGAGCATTTACCATAAGAACATCCAGAAGCTTATTCAAAAGTCCCTGCTTTGTAGCTGTATCAATAGCTGCCACACTACCTGGGTCTACTTTTCCGGCAAAACCGCCTACATAGGAAGTTCCATCTACACGCCTTAAATTTGCGATACTGCAGGAGTTGGTTCCATCTCCCCAGATCTGGCCACCGATCATCCTTCCCACATAACCTCCGGCAAATCCTGCCGGGTCTTTGTCTGCAATACCGGTTGCTTTAATCCTTGCTCCGGAACGATAGCCTTCCACATAGGACTGTTTTACAACCGGAACAAAGGTTTTTAATGCTGCCAGACTGTCGGCACCGATAATCTTAAGGCCTGCCAGTGAAACATCACCTGTGTTTGCCACAGAACCGGTAAGCATCTCACCAGCAAAGCCACCACTGCTTCTATAAGCCTCTGCTAACTGAAGATCTGTTGCAGTTCCATTTGTAACGGTACCACCTTCCATCCGGCCTACATAGCCTCCGGCAGAACCGCCCTGTGTTGCTTTACTTGCCAGAATGCTCCTTCCTGCTGTGACTGCGTATCCATATGCATACTGAGAAATGATCTTATTTAACTGTTTTTGATCATTGACTTCACCAAGTGCCTGTAATAGATTACCGTAACTTCCGTAAGAGCCGACAGCACCAACCCACTTGTTCCAGGTATCCGTATCCAGTCCACGAAGCGGTCCATAAACAGCTGTATTCTTTTCTGTCGGATACACTGCCTGAAGAAGCGTCAGCGGATTGTCCAGTTTGATAAGACCGAATAAAACCTTCAGACTTCCTGTATCTGCAACATTCGCACACCGCATCAGTCCTGTATAGCCTCCGGCATATTCCGTTCCATATACGGAACGGATACGATAGGACGCACATTCCCTTACGGTTCCTGTATATGCAGAGCCTTTCCACTTATCCCTATTATTTCCCCAGATCTGACCGCCGTAGTTGTAACCTGCATAGCCTCCGGCAAGCCCACGGTAAATGCCGTCATCACTCTCAGCCTGAGCCCTCACAGCACCTCCACATGGAATACTGGTTGTTTCGCTGTTTTTGATTACAGGAACAAATGCCTGTAAAACGCCAAGAAGATTATCTGCCTTGATCAGTCCTCCAAGAGCACTTAATCCATCTACCACATCTGCCGCATTCCCCGGCTCCATAGTTCCAACATATCCACCGGCACTTTCACGCCCTATGATATGTGCAAAATTATAAGAATTACTATTCTGAATCTGAACTCCAAGAAGTTCTCCTGCATATCCACCGGCTTTTCCGGTATCACCGTCTCCATCTGTTGCAAGAACATTAAATCCGCCTGTTGCTCCGTAAACATCTGAACTTTCTATGATAGATGCAACTACGGTCAACGCTGATAACAGATTTGAGGCAGAAAGCACCTTATCCAAAACGCTTGCGCCTCCGATAGCCGCCGTACTTCCCATAGCAGCTTTCCCAATATAGCCGCCTGCATAGCGGTAACCACTTACCGCATACTTACTTCCAGTTCCGTAATAACTGCTGCCATCTTCCTGCTGCAGTTTATTTGGCTCGCTGACAGGGGTATGCTGCAGTTTATTTACATCAGAATTGCTGATCTGTACACCGGTTCCGCAGCCAATAAAGCCTCCGGCACTTCCGGTATCCTGATCGTTAGTGCTGTCTTTTTCAAGAGTACCTGTAACGGTAACGGTAAACCCTTTTTCTACAGAATTAACACTGGCATTACTGATCACCGGAACAAAAGCATTAACCAGGGAAAGCAATCCTGTCAGATCAACCACTTTTGTAAGAATTGATGATTTAGCTCCAATCTCTGCAACTGCTCCAGCTTTTACAAGACCTCCGAATCCTCCGGCATAACGAAGTCCTTCTACTTTCAGAAGATTTTCCACTGCCGTGCCTTTTCCGGAATCAACAGCATTTGCTGAATTATCTACATGACCGCTCTGCATCTCTCCAACGAATCCACCTGCATAGCCTTCTGCGTTATCAGATCCTCTGTCAGCTATGACAGTCAGTCCTTCGTTTTCTTTTTTAATACCGCTTACCTTGCAGTTTGTAATCTTACTGGATGCAGCCTGCAAGACACTCGCCAACTCTTTCAGACTCAGAATCTTACCAAGGACACTGTTCAAAAGATCTCCTGTGGCATCTCCTGCCTCCGCTGCACTTCCGGAACGCATGATTCCGATATAGCCACCGGCATGATACGGTGCTGTGACTTTTTTTACATTGGTCACATCAGAGTTCTTAACCATGACTGCTTTTCCATTACCGATATATCCTCCGGCATCTCCAAGCGCCACATCATCATTTTTTCCGGATGCTGTTACAACTAAGTTGTTTCCCTCAATAGAAGAATCGGAAATTCTCGGATAAGCCACATCCATAACACTGAGAAGCTGCGTTACATTTAAGAGTCCCAGTAACTTAATAGAACCTGTCTGTGCCACATCACCAGGCATCAGCCTTCCTGCAAAACCACCGGCATAGCTGGTTCCCTTTATATAGGAAAGTCCGGTAATCTTTGTTGTTGCAATCGCACCAGTCTCACCTTCGGCTGTTTCATCTTCACTATTCATATCTGCTGAAATGAAATCTGTTTCTTCACTATTCTTTTCACCTGTAGATTCATTCGAAGATGAATTTGTATCAGTGTCTGCCTTGAATCCGGAATTGTTGTTTCCATAGTTGATATCTACTGCCTGTCCGTCACCCACAAAACCGCCCGCCATATCAGCGGATACCTGAGGATCATTTCCATTTGAAACATAGGCAATGGAAGTATTATTGAACTCCGGTCTCAGGGCACTGACAACTCCAAGCAGATTTTCTAATTCAATTCCTGTCAGTTTTGATGTAGTGGAATCTCCTGCACTTAATGCATCTCCTGCTTTGGCAAAACCTGCAAAGCCTCCGGCTTTTCCGAATGTTGCAGCTGCAGTAACCGTTTTCAGGTTGCTGATCTTTGTGTCCCTTGCTCGTCCACTAATACATTCTCCAATAAAGCCACCGCTGTAACCTTTCTCATTGCCAGTAGACACACTATATCCTGACGAAACGCCTGAAACAGTGCTGTCAACTGTAAACGTCTCAATCATCTGCCCTACAGAAAGAAGGCTGTCAATTTTCAAAAGCGGTAATCCAAGAAGTTTAATACCTCCAACATTGGCAAGGGTACCACTTCCGAAATATCCGGCAAAGCCTCCTGCACACTTTCCAGCCGTTACAGAATTCAGATTTGTGACGGATGTTTTCCTTACTTCTCCACCTGTTCCATAACCGATAGCACCCCCAGCACGACCATTATCCTGATCTGACGCAGTAACTGTAAGTCCCAAAGAGCCTCCGTTTACGGAACAATCTTTACATTCAAAACGCATGTAGTCTGCTGCTGTAACTGTTCCACCAAGGACATCACCGACACTGGTCATTTTCGCATAGCCTAAGATTCCTCCTGCATTCTCTGTTGCTGAAACATTCATAGAGAAAGCTGCATTGATCTGATTCACACGGTCTGCAAATTCATAGGTAACGCCAGTCTTATTAAGCATTCGCTGGATGGCTTTAGTAGTTGATTTTGAATCGTCTGTAAGTTCTAAAGTATTGGAAATCTGGACAGCACCTGCATATCCCACAAGTCCACCGGCATTTTTACCGTTTGCTGTTACAGAAATATTATCTCCTGCGATGGTGCATCCGCTTATAACAGAAGGTCGAAGTCCCACAAGATTCAGAAGATCCATGTTGGTAAATTTACCATTTAACAACCCTGTAAGAAGATCCTTTACAATTACCAGAAGTCCCTGGCTTTCATCAATATCCGCTACATCACCAAGAGTTGCTATACCGGCAAATCCTCCGGTATAATCTTTTCCAGATACAGTGCCAAGAGAGGAAATACTGCAGTCCACCGCATAACTATTTCGCATTTCTCCTATAAATCCGCCTGCATAACCACTTTCTTTAGATGGTTTAGATTTGGGTCCCTGTGCAGATACGTTTACCGCTCCGTCGATTCTACAGTTCAGCATAACTGTATTGACCGGGAAATTTCCCATTAATTCAATACCAAGGCTGCTTAATGCACCTGCTACGACTGCATTCGCAGAACGTCCCACAAATCCACCGGAACAGTCATTTCCAGACACTGTTGTACTCCCGCCTACGGAACAGTTTTTCATCACTGCACCGATGGCTTCCCCGGCGAATCCACCGGTACTCTTCTGACCTGTAACAGAAGTGTCACCGCTTACAGAACAATTCTGGATACTTGGATTGACATAGCCTATCGGAATAAGATTTTTTACACTGAGTAATCCTCCATTTAAAAGAAGAGTCAGCAAATCACCGGCTCCAAGCAGAGGAATCAGATTCAGAATTTTGGTTAAAGTAGTAACCAGACCTCCTAATCCATTTGATATGAGGTCGTACTGTGTCATACCACTGACATAACCTGCGAAACCACCGGTTCGGTCATTTGCATTGGAAACTCCATGTAAATTTTCCACATTGCAGTTTTCAATCTGGATATTTCCTTTTACAACGCCAGCAAAGCCACCTGTTGCCAGAGATTGCGGATCCGGTTTCAGTCCACTTAAATTTCCAAGCAGGAGATTCAGCACACCTCCAATCAAACTGATATTCTGTTTAACTTTTGTTGTAGTAGTAGAAACCGTCACATCAGAAAGGGTAATATTTTTCACAGTGATTGGATTTTGAGATATTGTAAGGGATGTAGAATATGACGTTGTCAGATTTCTGAAAAATCCAATACCATATTCTGCCTGATTGTCCTGATTGACTGCATTAGCCTGTGAAATGTTGATATGGCTGATGGTTATACTCTGACCTTCAACCATTCCCTTTCGGCCTTCCATGTTTCCCTGATAATTGTCAATAGGATTCCAATCATCATCTTCTCCATTAGAATTTGTCCCCTCTTTGGAAAGATCAATATCACGAAAGATGATGTAATTCGCATCCTTACTGTATTTATATCCAGATCCTGCAATATTGGTATTGCTACTTTTGGATGTATCATAGGTAAGGATGTAAGTTTTATTCTCGTCAACCGTTATACTTTCCGGAGTTGTATCATCAGTAAAATCACTTTCGTCACCATCACTTGTAAAAGCATCTATATCATCACTTTCTGGCTCAGCTACTTCCTCACTTTCTGCCGGAGTCATATCAATCAAATCTCTGTCTTTTACAGTTGCACCTGCTTCAACAGATGCCGCTTCGGAAGCACTGGCAGTACTGTCTGTCGCAGTTACCGTCATATCGGCTGACTCCTGAATCGTACTGCTCACATATACATAACGCTTTGTAGCTGTTGTGCCAGCTATATCCAAGGATGAATTATCCAGATATTCTGTTTCTCCCAGCTTATGATCACCTTTTTTTATTTCATACAATTCTCTGCCGGACCAGTTATATGTACCATCAAACTTTACAATGTCCGCATCACCTGGATAATACAGTTCCGTTTTGTATGTTCCTGTATCCGCTGCCGGTTTCCACTTTGTATCCTCTCCTAGTATTCCCGCTCTTTTTCTTGTTTCATATACCCGCCAGATTGGCTCCGTCACAGGCTTATCTGTTCCGATCGCCCGAAGCTGTGCTTCATTACCAATCAGGATATAATCTTTATCACCAATCTTTTTTACTACCTGACCGAAATAGTTTCTTCCCTCATAATCCGATGGATATACGTTTGAAATATTCTGAGTTGTCTCCTCTGTACCGGCCTTGTTGGCGAGAAGCTCCGGTGTTTCTGTTGTAAAAGAAGAAGCAAGCACATAATTATGTGTTTTGCTGTAAGTAAGATACGAACCATCTTCCAAAGTGAAAACCTGTCCCATTCCAACCTTTTCAGCAATATAATCCTCACTCATTACGGGTTCGCTGTCTGAGTCTTCTTCCTGCATCAGTGCCAGCTGGTAGCGGTTATACACATAAATCGTATCTGTCGCTGAATCATATACCATATTGTCAGTGTGCTCAGATGATGAAGTGATGCTGCCTGTAAAATCAGATGGGAAGTTCCAGATATTTTCGTTATCGATTGGAATATCATTCATCAGACAATAGGAAGCATCCGCCGCATAGGTAAGTTCTGCACCATCTGCAAGAACCTTATCCCCTTCACCAACATTTCCGTCTTTGTCTCCGGAAAACATCTGTGTTCCTGTACCGATTTGCAGAAGTTGCTGGTAATTGTAGATACATATTTTTCCATCTACATAATCTGGATTTACTTCTTCCAATGTGTCCGATGTGTTTTCGTCATCCATAATTGTTTCTTCTTCATCTGTAAATCCCTGATCTTCAGAATTGTCGAATTTTTCTGTCACCTCAGAACTAATATCTGTATTTGGCTCTGATTCGCCTTCAAAAGAATCAGGAATATCACTTTCTGTGATATCAGATGTTTCAGATGTATCACTGCTGAAACCATCCTGCTCCGATATATCTGTAATTTCACTATTGGTCTGCACATCCATTCTTTCTGAATCTTCATCATTCGCAACTACGACTTGCGAAGATAATAATGTAACACATAGAACGATTGCTGTAATTCGCCTTAAAACACTCAATTTCTTATTCATAAAAATCGCCTCAAATCTTCTGTCATGGTTAACTTTTTGTTACTTTTAACCACTCTGGCTGGATAACTGCCGCCGTCAAGCACTGGATCATTTTTGTGGAAAACGCCTCACATTCGCCATTTGAAATCATCCGTATTGCTTCTTCAGGTTCATATTTTCTGCGACAATTCTGATGTAGATACCATCCGTTCTTGTGCTGCTAAGTAACATACAATTCTAATTGCGTAATCTGTCGAATTTTTCAGTTGCATCGTTATCCCTCTAATCTAAACCCTGCGAGGTCTTAGTTTATATCAAAAAAAATATCAAAAATTGATATCTTCATTGTTTTTCGCTGATAATCTTTCTTATCAAGTATCTTATCAGGTACGATATTATACGCTATTAAACTCATAAATATAATGTTCAATGAAGGAAAAATTTTTCACGTTTTTTTGTTCGAAGTGTTCCATTTAAGACTAATATGCAAAAAAACGAACCACACTAACCATGTGATTCGTTATCTTTTATAACAATTTCAATATTTTTAATATTATGAATCTCATCTTTGCCTCTGTGAACTACTCGGTAACTGAGTTACCAGAGCATCTGAAATCTGGCGGGATACCGTCTTTTTTCAGGGTGCGTCCATGACACCAATACTGCTTGCCTTTCGGCTATGCAGCTACTTTTACTATTTCTGGATTTTTTAGTCCGGCTACGGACAGTTTCTTATGCTTTCCGGATACGGAAAGATATTTTCGCAGGATATTAAATGCGCCTACTGCATCTGCATTGTATCTTTCTCCGTCAGTTATATACATACCCCGCACTTTTCGATTTGATGCTTCTGCATATCTTTTTGATACTTCTGGTGATAACGGGCTGCACTGGCTGGTATAGCTTTCTTCCTGCTTTATCAATTGTATTCCATACCGTTTTAGTTTATATTCCAGCATGATATACAGCCTGTTATATGGCAGGCTGTGAAGCTTCTGGTTGGTCTTATGTCCCATATCTTTTTCTTTACGGATATTTCGAATGTCTCCCACAACTACACAGCGGATATCTTCTTTTCTGCAGTATTCTGCGATCCATCTGCTTACTTTATGAAGGTAATCCTTCACTGTATTCTGCTTTTTCCTGTAAAGCCGCTGGATATGTTCCGATGTTTTTGGATATTTTATTCCTCTTTCTGATTGCTGTGCATACCATACAGACTGCACTCTGGCGATTTCTTTATGAAAATATCTTTCCAGGGAAAGATACTTTCTTCCCAGAATAAAAGCTCGGCCATTTCCGGAATCATAACAGGTCATCAGATTATGAAGTCCAGGATCAATAG